>Ga0206931_1004_pt1 | contig 98772 bp, 90 predicted proteins | sample Alteio_BWOrgHeat_17_FD_152946 | JGI IMG/M metagenome (GOLD analysis project Ga0206931, IMG submission 152946) | Enriched cells from forest soil in Barre Woods Harvard Forest LTER site, Petersham, Massachusetts, United States -... | ecosystem: Environmental > Terrestrial > Soil > Temperate forest >...
GGCGGCGGTCCATTCGACTTCATCGCGATTTTCGCAGAAGGGTTTGCCGCCCTCGAGAGTCATGAGCGTGGTCAGTTCCTTGGCGTTGGAACGAATTTCGCGAGCGACGTGATGGAGAAGCGCCGCCTTCTCGATGCCGGCGACCCAGCGCCAGATTTCAAACGCCTTGCGCGCCGCAGCGACGGCGAGGGCGGCTGTTTCGACGGTGCCTTGAGGAATTGTTTCAAGAACCTGCCCGGTTGCGGGATTGGTCACGTCGATGCGCTCTTCCTTCGTGCGATAAGGTTCGCCGTTGATCCAGTGGGTGTGAAGGTGCATAGAACCTATATGAAAAAAATCAGCCCAGTTTTTCCATGGAGTGGAGATCGGGGTCGATCAGCCGCTTGCGGCGGATTTCAGTGAGACAGTCGTAGAGACGATCGAGCACGGTGCGCAGGAGATCATCCGGAATATTGAGCGCGGGTTCAATGCGAATTGTGCGTGAACTGATCAGAGTCCCGGCGACGAGGACGCCGCGGGCAAAAAGTCCCGCCGCAATGGCATAACCGATTTCGTCGGAGACAAAATCCATGCCAATGAGCAGGCCAAGACCGTGGACGGCCGTCATCAGCTCGGGAAACTCAGCGCGGATCTTTTGGAGCTCTGCAAGGAGAAATTCACCTTTGACCCGGGCCTGTTCGGCCAATTTTTCCTCGAGCATGACCTCGATCGCGGCGATACCGGCGGCGCAGGCGAGCGGGTTACCGCCGAAAGTCGAGGTGTGGAGGAACGGGTTCTTCTCCATTACTTCCCAGACGACAGGATTGGAAACCATGGCGCTCAATGGCATGACGCCGCCGCCCAGGCTTTTGCCGAGGCACATGATGTCGGGAACCACATTCCAATGTTCGCAGGCGAAAATCTTTCCGGTGCGGCCCATGCCGGTCTGCACTTCATCGAGAATGAGGAGGGAACCGAATTCATCGCAGAGCTGACGTACTTGCTGGAGATAATCGGCGGGAGGGACGATGGCCCCGGCTTCGCCCTGGACCGGTTCGAGGATGACGGCGGCGACATCCTGCCCGACCATGTTCAACTTGCGAAATTCAGAAGCGAGCTCAGCGGCGTCGCCGAAGGGAACGAAATGGATACTGGGAAGGAGCGGTTCGAATGGCTGGCGATAAACATTTTTGCCCATGACGGACAACGAGCCCATGCTCTTGCCGTGGAAGCCGCGCACCGCGCTGATGAAACCGACCCGTTTGGTATAGAGTCGCGATAATTTGAGCGCGCCCTCGACCGCATCGGTGCCGTTATTGATGAAGAAGCATTCCTGCAGATCGCCGGGGGCGAGTTCGCCGAGAAGCTCCGCCAATTCGCCGCGAAGGGGATCGAGGAGTTCCTGACTGGAGAGGGGCATCCGCTCGAGCTGCGCCTTAACGGCGGCGATGATTTTTGGATGGCACATGCCCATGTTGTAGATGCCGTAGCCGCCGAGGCAGTCGATGTATTCGCGACCGAGCAGATCGCGCATGATCGAACCCCGACCGCTCCATTCCAATGCGGCGAAGTCCTTGGCCTCGGCCACCGACTTGCGATAGATTAGAAATCCGCGGTTATAGAAATCCTCGAAATTCTCGAGCGTATGCTTGATCAGCGCCTTCTTGGTCTTCTGGTCGAGAGGCTTCTTGCGCGTGATGATCTGGCGATATTTGCGCGCCTTGGCCTGCACTTCTTCGCGGGTAGTCGAGGTGCACGAATAGGACCGCTTCATCTTGCCATTTTTGTCGTAATGAATGCGCACTTTGAGGTCGCATTTCTCGGCAACTTGCTGCCGCATTTGATCCAAATCGGCTTGAGTGGCCGCTCCGCCGCCGTTCTTGAACGCTTTGCCAGCGGCCTTCCGGCCTTTGTGTTTGCTGGAGCGCGCGGCTTTCATAAGTCTATTACCCTGAGAGTAATATCGGCTCATTTGAGGCTCAATGCAAGCCGACTTGCCTAAGTCTATGCGCCTCAACGCAAATGAGTTATTAAGATAATTAAAGCCAAGAGTATTCTTTTGGATTTCCATCTTATAAGAGAAAAAGGGGTTTCGGTACAGCAGAGGGCATGGGAGCGCCCGCTCATGCGTTCAGTCATTTTCAACATCAAATCAGCGAGAGGCCGAAGGAAGGAGTGGCTGATTGGAAGGACACAGCTGTTTGCCTGGTCGCTCAATTTTGCATGTCGTATTCGACATGTCCGGATGGAATTCCGCCGGTGCTCTTCGCAGCGGGGATGACGGCGATCAACGCTCTTTATATTGTTCCGCGGCAGAAGGAAATTCAAAAGATGTTTTCCTCTTTGTGGGAGCCGTCGACGCATTCCCATCGACGGCATCGGGAGCACCGGGCCCTGCATTGGTGATTAGACGAGCTCGACCTGTTCCTCGGGCTCGGCGAGCAGGAATTCGAGATCGTCCTTGGTCAGGCTACCATTGAAGCCTTCCTCGCCGAGAACGTCGGCGACCATCTGGGCTTTCTTCTGCTGGAGCTGCCAGATTTTTTCCTCAACGGTGTCGCGTGTGACGAGCCGGTAGGCGATGACGGTGCGATCCTGACCGATGCGGTGAGTCCGGTCGATGGCCTGGGCTTCGACGGCGGGATTCCACCAGGGATCGTAGAGGACAACGTAGCTGGCGGCGGTCAGGTTGAGACCGGTTCCGGCGGCCTTAAGAGAGAGCAGGAAGACGGCGGGACGCGGATCTTTCTGGAATGACTCGACGACTTCAGCGCGGTTGGTGGTCTGGCCGGTGAGCATGTAATGGGGACGACCGCGCTCGACGAGTTCGGTCTGGAGAATCTTGAGCATCTCAACGAATTGACTGAAGACGAGGACTTTGTGGCCGCCGGCATAGAGCGGCTCGATGGTCTCAAGGAAGGTCGATGTTTTGCCGGAACCGAGATTGCCTTTGCCGCCGGCAAGAGCGGGATGGCAGCAGATTTGGCGCAGACGGGTGAGGGCGGCGAGAGCGTGAATCCGCCCGGGGCCCATGATGGGATCGAGTTCGCGAAGCGCCTGGCGACTGCGCTGCAATTCAGTGAGGTACAATTTGCGCTGGCCATCGGTGAGTTCGCAGTCGATGCGTTCCTCGATACGTTCGGGGAGATCTTTCGCGACCTGGCGCTTGAGGCGGCGGAGAATGAGCGGACGCAAACGGCTGGAAAGGAGGGCGCGACTTTGGGGCGGGGCGTTGCGGTCGAACTGTTCGTTGAACTGGCCGCGCGGGGGCAGATATCCGGGATGGACGAACTCGACGATGCTCCAGAGATCGAGCAGACGATTTTCGAGCGGCGTGCCGGTCAGGGCGATGCGGTGCTGGGCCTCGAGGACCTTGGCGGCCTTGGCGACCATGGAATCGGGATTTTTAATATTCTGCGCTTCATCGAGGATGATGGCGCGGAACGAGAATTTTTTGAGCGCAGCGAGATCGCGGCGCAGCAGGGCATAATTAGTGATGATGACGTCGTGCTTGGGAATTTCGCCGCGGAGTTCGTGGCGTTCGTCGCCAGCTGCGAGAGGCAAGATGGTCAGGCCGGGGGTGAATTGCTCTACTTCACGTTTCCAGTTGAAGGCGACGCTGGCGGGACAGACGACGAGGCTGGGCGACAGGCCTTCGGTATCGCGCATGTGCTGGAGCCACGCGAGGGTCTGGATGGTTTTGCCGAGACCCATGTCGTCGGCGAGAATGGCGCCGAGTTTTAAACGACCGGCGTAAACGAGGAAGTTGAGGCCTTCCTTTTGGTAAGGGCGCAGCGAAGCCTTGACTCCGGCTGGAATGGGAATTTCGGGTATGCCGGCGAATGAAGAGACGGCTTCCTCGAGTTTTTTCAGCTCGGTCTGGAATTCGCGATTGGTGAGGCGCTGCAACCGATTCCAGACGCCGGCCTGAGTCCCGGCCAGCTGCATGGTGCTGATGGTCTGGGTTTGGTCCTGGTTCTCGAACGAAAGGCCGAGTTCGCCGAGGGCGGTCATGACTTCGCTGAGTTCGTTGACGCCTTCGCGGGAAACCCACGCGCCGTTGCCGAGCTTAACATAGGGGTCGTCGGTCTGGCGCAGTTTTTGCCAGTCAGCGAGCGTGAGGCGCAAGCCCTCCTCTTCCCACTCGGCCTTGACGGTGAACCAATCCATGCCCGAGGATTGAATCTTCAATTTCGGGAAAGCGTGGCGCTGGCCGGAGATGAGAGTCTGGAAACGGCGATTACCGAAATATTCCCAATGGGGGGAGCGATCCTTCCACAGCTTGATCATGGCCGGAAGACGTTTGCCGCCGAGGATCTGCCACCAGCCGGGATCATCGGGACGACCGCAGAGTTCGCCGGTTTCGCCATTCCAGCTGAGTAACCATTCCTGGGCGGCGGCGCAATCGGACTCGGCGGGAACTTCATCCCAGATTTCGGCGATCGATTCGGAGGCGCTGGCACCGTTCAGTTCGCCGAAGTCGAGATGATGCGAGTCGGCGGGAACATCGGGGGAAGCCAAAGCTTCGACCTCCTCGTGAGGGGTGCTTAACTTGCGGGGCGACTTGACCCAGCCGCGATGACTCCATTCCCAGCAGCCGCTGCCTTCGCGGGCCTGGGCGAGCAAGCGGATTTGGAGGGCGTCCTCTTCATCGAGGAAGAAATAGAACTTGGGCTTGGACGGGATTTCCTTGAGGTGAATTTTGACCTGCGCCTGGAGGCCGGGGAAACGGCGGAGCAATTGAGGGAGGAAATGGCGGGTCTGACCGGCTTCAAAGCGGGTGGTACCGCTCTTCATGGCGAGGGCGAGGAGGGAACGGGGCGGCCGCTCGACAAGACGATAGAAGCAGCCTTTGACGCAGACGAGTTCCAGCTCGAGGCGCGAGTTGTCGGCCTTGGGAGCGAGGAAGAGATGGGCTTCGCTGAGGGGTTCGCGGAGGCCGGCGGCGTTGGCGATTTCAAATTCCATGCGGACAGTCGCCGAGTGACGCTGGGAACCGTCGCCACCGCTGTCGGGATCGAGCCGCGGAATGATGCGGGCGGGGAGCGGACTGAATTCAACGGCGCCACCGTCCTCGAAGCGGCAACGGCCGGTCTGTCCCCATTGCTGGAGCCAGACGAGGAGGGAGCGATTATCGGTCAGGAAAGGGCTGCCATGCTTGCTTTTGTCGGACAAGAGGAGCGGCAGATAATCGGAAAGCCAGCGGAGGAGGACGGTATCTTCCTGGCTGAAAATTTCGGGACGATGACCGAGTTCATGGCAGAGGCTGCGGACCTGGAAAAAATTGCGGGAGCTTTCGCGGACCTTGGGCGAATTGGCGCGGAGGTCGATGCGGATGGTGTTATCGAGGGGATCAATGCCGCGGGTGATTTTCCAGACGAGGCTCAAGTCGCGCTTGGTGCCCTGCTGGGCGGCCTCGGGTTCTTCCTTGAGCCAGTCGCCGAGTTCTTTTTGCAGCTGGCCCTGGTCGCGCTGGCGTTCTTCCTCGCGGAAGTCGGGGCGGTCGGCGTAAGGGGTAAGGCAATCGGGAATGCGGCCGCCGGTGCGGCGACTGATTTCCTGCGCGAGTTTCCAGGCAAGGCGCTCGGCGTCGGGTTCGCGGCAGATGGTGCTCCAGACGACGGGGGAATCAAAAAAATCGGGAAGATCGATGTGAGCATCCTTGAGGAGGTTGCTCAGCTGATGGAGACGGTCCCATTCGTTGCGGGCCTGAAAGAGCCGCGTCAGCTCTGGAGATACGTCATCTGCCCGAACGGCGGACGCGGAATTCTTGGAGACAGCTTTCTTCGACATGATCAACAGTCAAGTATGCCAAAGTCATTTTAGAGAGCAATAGGGAAAGATGAAAAAATGATGCACCAGCCGGAATTGCTCTTGGCTACCAAAACTTCCACCAGGGCTTTTTGTCGGACTGTTCAATCCATTTTCCGCTCGCCTGACGAACCCATTTTTTGGGAACTCCCTCGAGACGAATTTCAGCCCCAGCGCCGTGATCAATGAATTCCAGCAGCTCAGCCGCAAACCAAAATGTTTCGGATCGCCCCTCAAAATGAACATTGAGAGCGTAGTCGCGAGAGAGTTGCCCGATGACGGCAACGCCTGTCACGGAAGGCGTGGTTTCGCCAAAAACCTGGCCAACGAGGCCGGCTATCCCTCGTGTCTCGGTCTCGGGCGATGGGCGGACGCGAACCGTGTCGCCAAAGTGAATCGTCGGATTATCGGCCATCCCGTTAATGTTTCACAATCTCCACCGTGGCAATTCGACCGTCGGCTTGAATGGCGGCGTTTCCCCCGATGGGAAACGTGATCATCGGCATGGTGTGACCGAAATCGACATTGGCGATGACGGGAATGCGGCCCAGTTCTTTTTTGCTGCGGACAATTCGCGTGAGCAGCTCGCGCGTCATTTTGCTGCCCGATTGAAATCGACCGATGACGAGTCCTTTGACTCCCTCGAAGGCGGGCTGATGGATGAGCGATTGCAAATCGCGATCAAAGGTGTGGGGGAGAGACTCGTTGTCGTCCTCGACAAATAAAACGGTATCTTTCAAGCCGGGCATGTATTCGGTGCCCTGGAGAACATTGAAGGTGCAGAGGTTGCCGCCCACTATTTTTCCAGCGGCGTGGCCTTCGGTCATGATCCAGAAGCCATCGTTCTTAAATTCTTCGCGGCGTGTTTCATCCTCGACCCAGACGCGATCGCTCCATTGGGCGGCCGGTTGAATTTCCCAGGGTTCACCGGCGAAAAGACATTTCTTAAAATTATCGATGAGGTAATCGAATTTTCGCGCGCTGCCAAAAGTGTGGAAGTGAGGACCCGAATAGGTGACCAGCCCGGTGCGGGCATGGATCGCATTGCTGAGAGCGGTGATGTCGGAATAGCCGCAGAATATTTTCGGGTTGGCCTTGATGAGGTCGTAATCGAGATGGCTGAGGAGCTGGTTGGAGTTATATCCACCAATGACGGTCAGCACAAAATGAATGGAGGGATCGGCGAAGGCTTCGTGGAAGTCGGCAACGCGCGACTCGATGGAGGAGGAATCGAACGGATCGATTTCATTGACGTGCGGGCCAAAGCTTAATTTAAGCCCGAGATCCTCGAGCCGTTGCCTTGAGGTTTTCTTTAGTTCGTCGTTGAGCCAGGGCATAGCGAGGCTGCGCGCGGGCGCGACGATGCGGACGCCGTCTCCTCGTTTTAGTTTGGGAGGAAAGATTGCGTTCGTATTGAGCGAAGCTTTTTTAGACATGATCAGTCGATAAATATGCCAAGGCAGTTCCCTTCAGAACAAGAGGAAAGGTTTAAAATGAGGTTTCAGGGGTTGAGTTTAGGTCATTGGTTTTTGATGGTTTGGATTTTATTTCTAGTATTGGGGTTTTCTGAAAATGGGTTGCGAGAAAGAGTCGAGCGCGATCCAGTGGTCTGAAGCTATTGAGTTAAAAGTAGGCCTTGGGCGGACAAGCCTGTGCCACGGGCCTAGGTCCCCAAACCTTGCCCCGGCCGCAGACTCCGGAAAGCGCTCGCAACGTTAAGTCACATCCTTGTGATGTTCCTTTCGTACTGCCCGACGACCAGGCGCGAGCCGCATCCGGAATTACTTGTCCCTCCCGGATTCACCCGCGAACTGCCGCCGCTTAGAAAGTGTATTGCCTTCATGTTCGAGAAGGTACGACTTGGGTGTTTAAAGATCAACCATTGGCAACGTGACGTTGCATCCAGGATTGCGGACTCACGGTGTTCGTCCGTCGGGCGCTCATCCCGCAGTTGCTGGACAGGCCGAGGCCGAGCGCCCCTACAATATAGAGGCGAGACGATGTCCTTGGATCCAGCGGTTGGTGACCCGAGATAAATCGCGGCAAAAGTGCTTAATATTTGTTTTCTATTGACTTTATTTCGGTGTTTCAATACAGTTTGCGCCCACGTTAGTTAACTCGAAATCAGAGGCTAAGAATATGATTCAACGTCGCATTGCTGATAATTCCATCATGGAACCGACCGTGCTGGAAAATGGCACTCGTTTACCGGCTCCCGTTATGAAGAACACGATGAACCTTGCGGGAAGAACTCTTCCTATTGAAGACGTGGCGATTCTCTTTTCTCAACCGGGCGGCGCTGAAGCCATTGCTCGACTTTATTCGGCGGTGGAAATTGCGAATCGCGCGGGTGACCGGAACGCGGAAGCGGTGCGCGGTGCGACTTTTCAAGTAGCCGACTTGAGGGACATCCGGCTTCTCAGCAAAGACCATCCCCGTCCGCAACCAGGGTCCTTAGATACTCAACCGGTCCAATAGGGCTGAGACGACGTTCGGACCGGAGAGATATTTTTCGGCGATTTGACGCGCGCCAGCGGCCTGTTTCGGATAATGGGCGGCAGCTTTATTCAAGGCTTGCGCGGCTTCTTCCGGATCCTTAAACGTGAGCAACCCCTCCCCGACGGGCAGTAATTTGCTCCAGCCGGTTTCCTGCAGAATGACGGGCCGGCCGAGAGCGAGGTAGCAGACGCTGCGGTCGCTGAACCATCCGCAGCGAGATTTCACGTAGCCGTTCTTGGCCGGTGAAAATTCGCCGCGGCTGGCCTCGAGATATTTTTTGTAGCCGAGCCAGGTTTCATTGAGCGGTTTGGCTTCGATGACGCTCCAACCGGCCTTGGTGAAGTTCTGGTATTCGGGGGAATCGACGGTGAGGTCGGTGGCGATTTCGAGTTTTTCTTCGGTATGGCGCGGGACATCGACGAGTTTTTCGAACTCTTCCGATTTGTTGCCGTACCACTGGCCCTTGTATTCGACGGAAGCGTAGCCATGCCAGTGGGTGATGGTGGTCCAAGGCGCGTTTTTGGGAGCGGGGGCTTCGCTGGTCCAATGTTCCAGGCTGACGGGGGGGAGAGTGGGAATCCATTTCCGGCCGAGCGTGGGAGCGACGCAGTCCTTTGCATTCATGCGGCCGCCGACGGAGGCAAAGAAGTCGTGGCCTTCGAAGTTCATGTCGGCCTGATAAACTTCGGCCCAGATCTGGGTGAAGGCGGGATCGAGATCGAGATAGATTCGTTTTTTGACGGCGCCGAAAATTTCGCGATCCTTGAAATGGCCGGAGATGTTGAGGAAGAGATCGGCGGACTGGGCGAACTTGAGGAGATCGACGCGATTTTCGGCGTGGCCGTCGATGAGGAGGGTGGATTGCTTGAGCCAGCCGAATTGGCCGAGGAAATCGCGCCAATGTTTAAGATTGGCGCTTTTCTCGAGGGGGCAAGGCTTGAAATCGAAGTCGATGCACTCCTTGCTTTTGATTTCCTCGGCGAGCCAGACTTCCCAGCCGGCGGCGCGGAAGGCGAGGGCCCAGTTGAAGAAGGCCCAGCTGATACCGACCCCCCCGACGGGGTAACCGGCGACGCCGACTCCGATGACGATTTTTTTCGACATGGGCGGCGATTCGGTTAGATGCGCGTCTTAAACCAGTCGATGGTTTGGCGGAGGCCGGTCTCGAGATCGACCTTGGGTTCCCAGCCGAGAATTTTGCGGGCGCGGGAGATATCGGGGCGGCGTTGCTTGGGATCATCGACCGGGAGCGGCTGGAAAACAATTTTGCTCTTGGAATCGGTGATGCGAGCGATGCGCTCGGCAAATTCCTTGATGGTGAGTTCGTTGGGGTTGCCGATGTTGACCGGCTCATGGAAATCGGACTGGGAGAGGCGATAAATGCCGTCGATGAGATCGGAGCAAAAGCAGAAACTGCGCGTTTGCGAGCCATCGCCGAAAACGGTGAGCGGTTCGCCCTTGAGCGCCTGGCCGACAAAAGCGGGAACGACGCGGCCATCCTTGAGTCGCATGCGGGGGCCGTAGGTGTTGAAGATGCGGACGATCTTGGTATCGACCTTGTGGGTGCGGTGATAGGCCATGGTCATGGCCTCGGCGAAGCGCTTGGCTTCGTCGTAAACGCCGCGCGGCCCGATGGGGTTGACGTTGCCCCAGTATTCCTCGGTCTGGGGATGGACGAGGGGATCGCCATAGCATTCGGAGGTCGAGGCGAGGAGGAAAGCGGCCTGCTTGGCCTTGGCGAGGCCGAGCGCGCAATGAGTGCCGAGGGAGCCGACTTTCAAGGTCTGGATGGGCAATTCGAGGTAGTCGATGGGGCTGGCGGGGGAGGCGAAGTGAAAGACGATGCCGACTTCGCCGGGGATGTTGATGAAATGGGTGACATCCTGCTGGATGAACTCGAAGCGGGGCTCTTTTTTGAGGTGCTCGATATTGGCGAGGTTGCCGGTGATGAGGTTGTCGACGGCGATGACGCGCCAGCCTTCGGCGAGGAGCCGATCGGAGAGATGACTGCCGAGAAAGCCGCTGCCGCCGGTTACAACTGCCGTTTTTGCCATAAGAGGTAGTTTTAGCAGGCAAATGTGCAACTGCCAGTGTAAAATAAGCTTGCGCGGGCGGTCGTTTCACGTAAGCTCACCCTTCCACCAAATAGAAAAAGAGAAGCCAAGGGTTATGTTTTTTATGAACAATCAATACGTCCAAAGCGCAGTTAAAGTTGTCGGCAGCCCGGAAATCCTGGTCAATGTCATTTCCAAGCGTGTTCGCCAGCTGGGACAGGGCTTTCGTCCGTTGATTGAAGTTCATCCGCGCTGGACGTTCATGGATATTGCTTTGCGGGAAGTTTCCGAAGGCAAGATTGTCTGTGAAATGACGGAAGTGCCGAAGCCGGCGCCCGTGGTCAAGAAGACCAAAAAAGCGGCGAAGGACTAAGAGTCCGCGTCGGTTTTGGTTTCGGCGATTCGACAAACGCCGGGGTTGGAGTCCCTATTTTCTTCTGTTAAGGTGGCTCGTTTATGGGCGAAGACCTGATTACCAATCGCAAAGCGAACCGCGATTATCATATCCTGGAGACTTACGAAGCCGGGATCGTGCTGAAGGGCACGGAGGTGAAGTCGCTGCGCCAGGGCAAAGGGAATCTCAACGACGCTTTTGCGAAGATCGAAAAGGACGAGGCGTGGCTTTATGGCTGCGACATCCAGCCCTACGCGCAGGGCAACCGGGAGAATCACGAGCCGAAGGCGGTGCGCAAGCTGCTGTTGCATCGGAATGAAATCCGCAAGATTTTCAGCACGGTTTCGGTGGCGGGCCGCGCGCTGGTGGCGTTGAAGATGTACTGGAAGGGGAACAAGCTGAAGGTGCTGCTGGGAGTGGGGACGGGCAAGAACGTGCGCGACAAACGGCAGGACTTGAAAAAAGCGGCGATGAAGAAGGACGTCGACCAGGCGTTGAAGGAGCGGCGGCGGAGTGGTTAACGCATTTACCCGGTGTAAAATGAAAGATTGTCTCGATTTTTATTTTCCCGCAGCCTTTGTGCCCAGTTGAATATGTTGATCTCGCGCATTGTCCCCTCTTTTTGTCTGTTGAGCCTGTTGTTGTTGTCCGGCTGCACGCCGCCGCCGACGCCACCCTCGACCGGAACGTTTCCGCCCGAGGAAAAGACTCAGCCGGTGGTGGAACCGACGCCGGTCGCCGCGAGCGCAGGCGCGCGCATTTTAGCCCCGGTCGGTCATGTGCCGGATTGGTTGAAGGAGGATTTGGCGAAGAAACTGGGGAAGGATGTGGAGATTGATACGTACACGAGCGATACCGAAGCCCTCGATAAATTGCACGCGAAGGAACCGGTTTATGACGTGGCGCTCGTTTCCGACCGGGTGGTGGCTCCGTTAATTAAGGAGCAAAAATTGGCTCCCCTGCCCGCGACGCAGCCGGAGTTGAAGGCCGACCCGGTATTTCTGCATCACTATTTTGATTTCGCGAACCACTATAGTTTTCCGTACGCGTTCTCGCTGGCAGGCGTGGCCTGTCGTCCGGGCGACGTGAAGCCGGTGCCGTTGAAGTGGGTCGATGTTTTTTCGGAGGCGAACTTGAAGAAGGCGGTGCTGCCGGACGACGCGGAGCTGGTGGCGAAACTTTCGGGCAAAGCGAATACGAAAGCCGCGCCATCTGCGCCGACTGGTGATGCGCCGCCGGAGAATGCAGCGAAGGTGAAACCGGCAGCCACGACGACGGCGACCAATTCGCCGGCGCCGGTGGAGATCAAGCTCCAGGTTCCGCCGATTGAGATTGATTCGATGGCGGTGTTGAAGAAGAAATTCTCAGGCGACAAAGCGTGGCGCTTTATTTTGCCGGAGGAGGGATCGGCGATTTATCTTTATCATGCGGTTGTGCCGGCGACCGAACCGGCGGACGGGCCGGCGGCAATGTTATTGGCGGAGTTATTCAATCCGGACAATCTGGCCAAGATGGATGCGGAAAATGATCTGGGTGTGACATTGAAGGCGGCGCTGAAGCAGGTTCCAGTGACGGCGGCGCAGGACGTTCAGATTTATCCTCCATCGAAGACGATGGATAAGTGTTATTTCATCCGGCATTAGGCCGCAGCGGTTTTTGAGTCACTATTAGATATATCGCATTCGATAATTATTTATCTAATAGTAGACTGCTTATACTTACAGTTTCAGGGACTTAAGCTGTCGACAGGGACTTTTGTCTCGTGTATCTCCTTCGATGATTAATCTATTATAGATTAATCAATGACATAACGGAGAAATTTGTATGCAGCAGCTAAATTTTGGCGCTCCTAAGAGTTATCATTCTGTGAGAGACCAAGCCATCGCGACGGGATGTGGTTTGGGAGCCAGCCTAGGTATTCCCGATGAACAGCGGCGCGCATTCGGAGAGATGTTTGAGGGAACCAGTTTTGAGACGCGCGCGGCGCTGATCGGGCTGAGCCAGTGGGTTGCTCATCGTCACCATGTCAGCGCGGAATCGCGTGAGGCGATTGCGGCAGTCGCGCAGCAGGTCCTTAAGCACGGCGGCGATCTGGATGCGGTCCATGCCGAGCGTTATATTTCGAAAGCGGCTGACGAGAAATTTTTTGGAGTGCATCCGGCGCAGCGGCAGAACTGGTCGGAAAATGCGACGTGGCTGGTGGAGCGGAACGACGGGGTGCGGATCCGGGTTGCGGAGGTGGATCATCCGTCTGAGTTTGCATGTTACGGAGCGATGCAGCAGCAGCGGGCGCTGTGGAGGCAGGAACCGGGCGGCGAGCCCCGGCAAATTCGCGGCGGCTGGAGTTTCGATGGCCACGAACAGCATGCGGATCTTCCGGGCGCTATTTTGGATCCGAGTCGAAAGATTGTGATCGCGCATGAGCTGGGTTCGTTGACGGGTGCACCGACAGCGCATTCGGGCCGGGCTTTTATTGATTTTCCGACAGTCGATGACGGAGGCATGAAATTGCATACGGCCAACAGCTCTTCGCATCGTTTGATGGAAGCGACCTATGCGGCGATGCGGTTGCGCGCGGAGCAGATGGGGACGACTTTGAGCGTTGACGGCAAATTTGAGCAGCGGGAATCGATGCTGACCGATTATCGGGTTGAGCGTATGCCGCGCACGGAAGCGCCGGCGATCCATGAGGCTGCACAACCTCGAGGCAGAGTGGTTATCCTGCATCCAAGAGGCGGGACTCATCGTGTGGGAGATGTCGATTTTGGGACAGCCCTGGATGGCCGAAACGGGCATCGACGCGAAGAGGTGAGTTACGGTTAGTTGAAGCGCGGCTGGGGACGGACATCGACAGTCTTGCTCTATTTAGGCCGCACCCTGTGGCCTTGCGTTGATCACCCGGGTTTTGTAACATGGCCGTTTGCCATGTCTAAAACGCTAGAGAGGCTGGAAGAGTTCGCGATCGATGTCATTCTGGAACGTCGATATGGGAAGCGCGCGGCGTTGTTGCGCGCGCTCTTGAATGTTCTTTCGCGGGTTTATCGGCAGATCGTCACGCTGCGGCTCTGGCTGTATGAGAAGCGGATTGCGCCGGTGCATGCGCTGGGTTGCCTGGTGGTGAGCGTGGGCAATTTGACGGTGGGCGGCACGGGCAAGACGCCGGTGGTGGAAAAGTTTGCGCGGGCATTGACGAAAGGCGGGCGGCGCGTTGCGATCCTGAGCCGCGGTTACAAGAGTTCGCCGCGGCCGTTGTCGGAGCGGTTGAGCGCGTGGTTTCGTCCGTGGGAAGAAGGAGCTCCTCCCCGCGTGGTTTCGGACGGGAGTTCGCTGCTGTTGAATTCGCAGACGGCCGGCGACGAGCCCTACATGCTGGCGAGCAATTTAAAGGACGTGGTGGTGCTGGTGGACAAGGACCGGGCGAAGAGCGGTCTTTATGCGATCAAGAAATTTGGTTGCGATACATTGTTGCTGGATGACGGGTTCCAGTATTTACGGTTGAAGGAGCGGCTGGATGTGTTGCTGGTGGACCGTGAGACGCCGTTTGGGAACCGTTATTTGCTGCCGCGCGGCACGTTGCGGGAACCGCCTTCGCACTTAAAGCGGGCGAACATTATTTTCATCACAAAATGCGACGGGAGCGATTTGCAGCCCTTGAAGGACGAGTTGCGGTTGTATAATCGGCATGCGGAGTTCATCGAGTGCGCTCATAGCGCGTTGCATTTGGAGGACCTGACGACGCATGAGATCAAGCCGCTCGATTTCCTGAAGAACCTGCGGATTGGGGCGATATCGGGGATCGCGCGGCCGGAAAGCTTCGAGCAAGGCTTGAGCAAGCTGGGAGCGGAGATCATTTACTCGCGGCAATACGCGGACCATCACCGGTTCAGCCGGGCGGAGATAGATTATATGATCCAGCGGACGAAGGCGCGGGATGCGCGGGCGATTATCACGACGGAGAAGGACGCGGTGCGGTTTCCACGGTTGGAAAAGTGCGATTTGCCGATCTATTTCCTGCGAGTGGAGATCAAAATTATCAGCGGCCACGAAACTTTTGATGAATGCGTGGCGCGGCTTTGCCACACGCAGCATGCAGTGGTGGGAACGGTGAAGAATGGCACCGCGATGCGGGCCGGGTGAGCGTCATGCGCATTGCCCTGATTCGACGCCGTTATTCCGCCACGGGCGGCGCGGAGAATTATCTCGAGCGGCTGGGTGAGGAACTGCAGCGGCGCGGGCACGTGATCACGCTGGTGTGCGAGGAGTGGAAAGAATCGGGCGGCGTTCTCGGCGTGGTGCGCGTGGTGCAATCGTCGGATCCGGCTGGGTTTGCGGAGGGCGTTCAAGCGATGAACTTGAAAAAGGAATTCGACCTGGTGTTCAGCCTGGAGCGGGTGCCGGGATGCGATCTTTATCGCGCGGGCGACGGAGTCCATGCGGAATGGCTGGAGCAGCGGGCGCGTTATGCGCCGGTGCTGGGGCCGTTGCGGACGTGGCTAAACCCAAAGAACGGGGTGATGAATCGACTGGAGCGGGAATTGTATCGCGCGGAAAATACGGGGCGAATCATCGCGAATTCACGGATGATCAAGGACTCGATTGTGAGACGGTTTGGCTATCCGGCAGAGCGGATCGATGTGGTTTACAATGGAGTGCCATTCAAGAAATTCTCGTCGGGTGATCGCGAGGCGGGGCGGAAGGCGCTGGGTCTGGCGAAGGACGCTTATGTGATTTTGCTGGTGGGTGCGGGCGAAGAGCGCAAGGGAGTGCGTTATGCGCGGGCGGCGGTGGAACGTGTACCTGGCGCGCAGCTGGTGGTGATCGACAAACCGGTGACGAGTCCCCTCCCCGACGTTTATGCGGCGGCCGACGTGTTCCTGTTGCCGACGTTGTATGATCCGTTTGCGAATGTGACGCTGGAGGCGATGGCGGCAGGATTGCCGGTAATTACGACTTCGCACAATGGGGCGTCAGAAATTCTGACGCACGAGAAAGACGGTTACATTTTGGAGCGGGCGGATGATGTGGAATCGATGGTCAAGTATCTGATTCAATTGCAACGATCGGAAGAGCGAGCGCGGTTTAAGAAATCAACGCAATATATTGCTATGCAATATGATATAAATGATAACGTGGATCAGACAGCGTTAATTTTCGAAAAAATAAAGCGCGCTTGAAATCGGTTTAAGACTCAGCTGGAGAGGTCGAATTGCCCCGCTTGACGTGGACCCGAAGCAAAGCGACATCGCTCGGATTGATGCCGGAAATCCGTGAGGCTTGGCCGAAATTTTTAGGCTGAACGGTCTTGAGTTTGATCTGGGCTTCACGCTTGAGGCCTTTGATCTCGTCGTAATTGATCCAATCAGGAATGGGGCGATCCTCCGTAGCGCGGGCTTTTTCGATCTGGGCGATATCGCGATCGAGATAGCCGGCATATTTAATTTCGGTCTCGAGCTGGAGAGCGACATCGGCGGCCGTTTGCTGAAATGAGGCGGGGAGATCGCTCCAGGAAAAGTTGGGGCGCTTGAGCCACTGATGCAGGGGCTGGCCTTCGTGATTCTGGGTTTTGAGGACGACTTGAAGTTCATCCATGAGGCGCCGTTTTTCCTGTACGCGCTTGAGGCGGCTGGCCGAGGCGAGACCGATCTCGTGTCCCCTGCCCGTGAGGCGCAGGTCGGCGTTGTCCTGTCGGAGATGGAGTCGATACTCGGCTCGCGAGGTGAACATGCGATAAGGTTCCTGCGTTCCCTTGGTGACGAGGTCGTCGATCATGACCCCGATATAAGCTTCGTGACGACCGAGGATGAGGGGCGGTTTGCCCTGGACTTGAAGAGCGGCATTGATGCCGGCCATAAGCCCCTGCCCGGCGGCTTCTTCGTAACCTGATGTTCCATTGATCTGGCCGGCGAAATAGAGGCCCTGAATTTTCTTGGTTTCAAGAGAGGGCTGGAGTTGAGTGGGTGGCGAGAAGTCATATTCGACGGCGTAACCGGGGCGCATGATTTCGGCTTTTTCCAAGCCAGGGATGGATTGGATGATCTGGATTTGGACTTCAAATGGGAGGCTCGTTGAGCAGCCCTGAATATAGTACTCCTCGGTATGGCGGCCTTCGGGTTCGAGGAAGAGTTGGTGCCGATCCTTGTCGGCGAAGCGGACGACTTTATCTTCGATGGAGGGACAGTAACGAGGACCGATGCCTTCGATGACACCGCAATACATGGGAGATTTATCGAGATTGGCGTGGATGACTTCGTGAGTGGCGGCGGAAGTGTAGGTCAGCCAGCATGGCAATTGTTCCACGTGGAACATTTCGTCTTTCCAGTAATTGAGGGTAAAGATGTCGTCAGGTTGCTTGGTAATGGTATCGGTGAGATAAGAGAAAGAGGGTGGGGGAGTATCGCCCATCTGGGGGGAGAGCTGGGAGAAATCGATTCCGCGTTTGTTGATACGGGGAGGGGTCCCAGTTTTCAATCTAAGTAGCTCGAATCCAATGTCTTTCAAAGATTTTGAGAGGCCGCTGGCTTGATCGCCCATCCGGCCCCCGGGAGTGTTCTTAAGTCCCACATGCATAAGTGCTTGTAGGAACGTTCCGGTGGTTATAATGACACTCTTACTATAATAGGCGACGCCCATGTTGGTGAGGACGCCTTCGACGTGGTCATTGGCAGTGAGGATTTCGGCGATACTGCCTTGTTTGACATCAAGGTTGGGTTGTTTTTCGCAGGTCGATTTAACGCGGAATTGATAGGCTTTTTTGTCGCACTGGGCGCGGGGACTGCGGACGCTCGGACCTTTGCTGGCGTTGAGCATGCGGAATTGAATTCCCGTGGCGTCGGTGTTTAACCCCATTTCGCCGCCGAGCGCATCGATCTCGCGGACGATCTGTCCCTTGGCCAGGCCGCCGATGGCGGGGTTGCAGGACATCTGGCCGATGGTGTCGAGGTTCATCGTGAGGAGCAGCGTCTGCGCGCCCATGCGTGACGCAGCGAGAGCCGCTTCGATTCCGGCGTGGCCGGCACCGATGACGATGACGTCGTAGTTTTTAGGGAAGCGGAACATTTACTTGTCTTTTTATATATAAAAAATTAATATACAGATATTATGTCAGAGATTGATATAATAGACCCACCGCCGATTTTTTCTCAAGAGCTAAAAGAGCTTATTCACGTCAAGCAGGTCACCGCTCCGAAATTTAAGCAATCCCATCTCGCCAGGATTGTCGGTGTTTCGGACAGCTTGATGAGTATTTGGGTGAATGGGGCGCGTGAAATCACAAAGCTCGATCCGGACTATATCAAAAAGCTGATCGATTTTGCGAAGACAGTTCCTGAATATGAGTTTCATCGTCTTGAGCAGGCGATGAATGCATTGCCCGCGCCAACGGTATATCGTGAAAGACAAGGACCACAGCCTCTTCAGGGCAAGCCAGAGACAAAATGGTGCCGTGATTTCAGAGAACTGTATTCCATGTCAGAATTAACGCAGGAAGAATTCGCCACCCGAGCCGGTGTTGACCCGGGAGTTGTAAACAGAGCGCTGAATAATCAAACCGCTAATTTTCAAACCAGTTCGCTCGTCAGAATTGTAAAGTTAGCGCGAACCGTTTCCGGTTATGAGGTATCAAAAATGGAAAAATATCTTCCGCTTTACCGGCGGGATGTCACCGATCGGACATTGCGAGCGCACCATATCAGTCCTTTTGTCAGAAAAATGAATCCGATCATGGATGCAGCGGATGAACAAGGCATGAAAGCGGTGGAGGTGGCGCAGTTTTTGCATATCCAGCCTCCGCAGATGTCGAGACTGGTGACGGGTAAAAGCGAACCGAGCCAAAGGACTTGTGTCCGCCTTCTCAAGCTCGAGGAAAAACTGGGTCGCCTGGAGGAGTCGGAGCTTCCCAAATATTACGAGGCGCACTTTGGCCCTCTGCCGGGCCGCCGCGCCAAATAAATAAATGGTTTAGTAGCGGCCGTTGACGGCTGCTTCTTTTTCGTGGCGGGGAACACGAATGGCGCGGGCTTCGAGGTCGCGCTGGACGCTTTCGGCGTAGGTGGGTCCGAACCAGGTATCGACGAGGCAGAGGCCGAAGACGGCGGCAAAGGGGATGGTGTAGAAGAAGGCGGTGGTAACGGCGTTGACGCCGATGAGGAAGAGGGAGGCGAGGAGGTAATCGGGCAGGGCGCGGCGGAAAAGGCGGATATTTTTCGGATAGTTGAGGGCGCAGTTGAGGACGCCATCGCCATCGAGCCAGCGGCAGCAGGCGACGCCGCAGAACGGGATGACAAAGAGCATGGCGGGCGGGACGAACATGGAGAGGAGAGCGGGAGGCAGCCCGAGGAGATTGACGAAAATATAGGAGCAGAGAGCCATCCAGAGGCCGACGGGGAGCAGGAGGGTGGTGATGGCGAGAACCAGCTTAACGGCGCCTTCCTTGGCGTAGCGAGGGAGGACGCGCAGGTTCCAGTCGGGCAGTTGGCGACCGCGTCCATTGCGGGCGCGGCGCAGGACTTCGAAGGTGAAGCCGAGGGGGAACCAGAAGGTGAGGACGTTGAAGCCGAGAATCCACGGGAACCAGGTATCGACCCAGGGAACCGATTTTTCAAAGTTGTTCATGCCGGCGATATAGGTGGGCGCAAGAGCGACAACAAAGGGATTGATGAGCAGAAAACCGCCGAGGAGGATCTTGGCAATCCAATGACGGTCGGAAGTGATTTGGTCGAAACCATTTTTTAAATCGCTAAATCGGGACATAATGAGGCGATAGAATCGTGAAAAAGAGGGTCAAGAGCAAGCCTAACTTATGAGAAATAGGAGGACTGGAAAATGCGATTAAGGGATCAAGAAGGGGTTGAGATGGTGTAAAAGCAGCATTTTGGGGTTGGGCGAAGACCGAGTGAGGGATTGCCGGGCAAAAAATTCTCAAAAGTTACGTGCGGAACAGGAGTTCCACCTTGACGCTTTTCGACACGCAACCCTAGGATTAACAGATTTCACACTCATAATATGCTTAAATTTATTTACTCCCTTTTTACCAACGATATCGGCATTGATTTAGGTACCGCCAACACACTGGTTTACGTACGCGACCAAGGGATCGTGTTACGAGAGCCTTCCGTAGTGGCGGTGCAGCAGGGCACCCGGAAAGTCCTGGCGGTTGGCGACGCGGCAAAGCGGATGCTGGGGCGGACACCGGGCAACATTATCGCGGTACGACCGATGAAGGATGGCGTTATCGCCGATTTTCGACTGACGGAGGAGATGCTTTCGGAGTTCATCCGGAAAGTGCAGATCAAGCGCAAATTACGCAGTCCACGGGTGGTGATCGCGATTCCGACAGGGATCACTGAGGTGGAGAAGCGGGCGGTAAAGGATTCCGCGCTGCATGCAGGCGCGCGCGAGGTGCATTTAATTGAAGAGCCGATGGCGGCGGCGATCGGCGTGGGTCTGCCGGTACAGGAAGCGGCCGGCAACATGATTGTGGACATTGGCGGAGGCACGACGGAGGTGGCGATTATTTCCCTGGGCGGCATTGTGTTTTCGCGCAGCGTGCGCGTGGCGGGCGACGAGCTGGACGAGAGCATTATTAATTACATGCGGCGCGCCTACAATTTGATGATCGGAGAGCGATCGGCCGAGGAGATTAAAATCAAAATCGGATCGGCTTATCCGATGGATAAAGAAGTGACTCTCGAGGTGAAGGGCCGCGACTTGGTGGCGGGATTGCCGAAGACGCTGACGATTACGTCGCAGGAAGTGCGCGAGGCGATTTTGGAGCCGGTTTCGTCGATCGTGGAATCGGTGCGGATTTGCCTGGAACGGTGTCCGCCGGAGTTGTCGGCCGACCTGGTGGAGCGCGGCATTGTTTTGGCGGGTGGCGGCGCGTTGTTGCGCGGTCTCGACCGCTTGTTAGCTGAGGAAACGGGCTTGCCGGTGCATGTGGCCGAGGATCCGCTGAGTGCGGTGGCCGAGGGCACGGGCAAGGTCCTGCAGCAAATTGATTTTCTACGCAAGGTAGCCGACGCCGAGCGACAGATGTAGAGCCTCGCTTATTTTTCCAAGAGCCGCTTTGGCGAGCGGCGATAATGCATGACTAAGAATCGATATACACCGCTGATTACATTCGTGATCCTGCTAATGCTGGTCGTGGGTGGTTTGTCGTTGAATGAGGCCCGACGGACGTCACTGCGGCAAGGAACGTTGACGATTGCGTCGCCTTTGCTGCGGTTGGTGGAGAAGGCGCATGATTTTTTCACGGAAGTGGACGTCGGTTTGCAGAATCGGCAGGCGGCACAGCAGGAGGTGCAACGGCTGGGGACAGAGAACACGCGGCTGCAGCTGGAAAATAATTTTTTACGCGACCTGGAAAAGGAGAACGCGCGTCTCAAGGAGATGCTGGCGTTCAAGCAGGAGTCGCCGTTCAAGCTGCTGGCGTGTCGGGTGATCAGCCGCGACCCGTCGAGCTGGTGGAACACGATCTTGATCAATCGCGGGTGGGCCGACGACAAGAGCCTGGACAAGGATTTGCCGGTGGTGAGTCCACGTGGGCTGGTGGGCAAGACGGGGACGGTGTCCAAATACACAACGGAAGTGATTTTGCTGGTGGACGAGAACTGCAAAGTGGCGTCGGTGACGCGAGGCTCGAATGCGCAGGGGATCGTGATGGGGGAGGGGAATTTTGACCAGGGGAAGCCGAGGATGCACATGAAGTTCATCGATCGCAGCGCGAACCTGGCGGTGGGGGAATTGGTATTTACAAGCGGGCTGGGCGGGGTTTTTCCGGCGGGACTGCCGATTGGGGTGATCTCGGAGGCGCCGCCGCTGAGTTCAGCGATTAATTTCGGGCTGTACCGGGAGGCGATCGTCGACCCGATAGTTGATCTTGCCCAGTTCAACGAACTTTTTATCATCGTGGGGGCCAAATGATGATGCTTTATGTTCTTGTCCTGGGGTGGGTAGCGTTGTTGGCGCAGATGGCGATTCCGGACTTGGCGTGGCTGCCGGGAGTACGCCTGGCGCTGCTGCCTTTGATCATAATTTATGGAGCGCTTTACCTGGAGGGCATACGCGTTTATTTTATAGCGGTGGTGCTTGGATTTACACTCGATCTACTTTCGCCTAACCACTTGGGAATCACCGTGATCGAGTTCAGCTTGTTGGCCGCCTTGATATTGACCCAGCGGGAGACGCGCCTGGCGAGTCATTGGAGTTACCAGATTCTTTTAGTGCTCGCGGGCACTTTCTTTTATTTGTGTTTGGATTATTGTTTTTACATGCTGCAAGTGTGGCATTTTTACTGGCCGTTCGGATTATGGACAATTATTGCCCTAGGGGCGGCCTTGAACGCATTGATGAGCCCTTGTCTCTTCGCCCTTTTTAATCTTCCTCCAAAGATGTTTGGTTGGTCCAGTGGAACGGATTGGTCGAGGGGACGGCACGGCTCTCCCCGTTATGCTGCTCAGTGACCGGAACGCCAAGTCGTGGCGCGTGGCGTTATTCGCGCTGATTGTCGTCATCGCGCAGGCGGTGTTGATCCTGAACCTGTACAAGGTGCAACTCTCGCACGGGGAAGTTTATACGGAGCGGTTGCGGCAGCAGACGACGGTGGCGATCCGGCTATCGCCGGCGCGCGGGGCGATTGTGGACCGGAACGACGTGGCGCTGGCGGAGAACCGGTCGAGTTTCGACGTCGATTTTTACCTGGACGAATTGCAGCGGAATTATTCGCGGTCGCACCGGGGGCATCTGCCTTATATCGAGGTGCCCTACAAGCGGCACGGCGAGGTGCGGATGAGCCGGCAGGTGGATATCGTGACGATCGTGAACGAAGCGCTGGAACCGGTGGCGCAGGGGCTCGGGTTTGCGAATCGGCCGGACGAGAAGGAATTGCGGGAGCATTTCCGGATTCGGAAAGACATTCCGTACCAGTTCCGGACGGACGTGGATTTTAATACGCTGGCGCGATTTTCGGAGCGGAATTTCGGGGTGCCGGGCATCGATATCGTGGCGCGACCGGTGCGTCATTATAACTTTGGGTCGCTGGCGTCGCATATCCTGGGCCATGTGGGACGGCCGGATGAAAACAGCAACAGCATGGCGGAGGACGGTTATCCTTACGAGACGGTGGGCAAGAGCGGAGTTGAGGATTTGATGGACGTGCAGTTGCAGGGGAAGCCGGGCGGCAAATTATTGCGGGTGAATTACCGGGGTTACGTGGACCGCGAGGAGAAGATGAAGAACGCGTCGGTGGGGAACGTGGTGAAGCTGACGCTGGACGCGCGGATTCAGTATATCGTGGAGCAGGCGATGCGCGGGGTGGGTCGTGGCGCGGCGGTGGTGATGGATCCGAACACGGGGGATGTTCTGGCGATGGCGTCGGTGCCGAATTATGACCCGAACCATTTTATCCCGAAGATCAGCAACAAGGAGTTGATGTCGATGATTCATGACGACACGGCGCCGCTGGTGAACCGGGCGGTGTCGACTTATCCGCCGGGATCGACGTACAAGGTGCTGATTGCGTTGTCGGCGTTGAAGAGCAAGGCGATTACGCGGGACACGATCATTGATTCGCCGGGGGCGATCGATATTGGCGGTCATTTGTTCCGGGACTGGTCGCCGAACGGGCAGGGGCCGATCAAGCTGCGGGAAGCGTTGAAGATGTCGTGTAATACGTTTTTTTATCAGGTGGGAATCAAGACGAAGATTGAGAATATCGACGACCTGGGAGAGCTGGTTGGGTTTGGTCATCCGACGGGTGTTTTGCTGAAGCCGGAACTGGAATCGGCCGGTGTTTTGCCGGGGCCGGAGTGGTTGAAGGAGCATCGCCCGAAGGAACGGTGGACGCAGGCCTACACGGCGAATACGTCGATTGGACAAGGTTACGTGGCGGTGAGTCCCATGCAGATGGTGTGTTTGATGTCGGCAGTGGCCAATGGCGGGACGGTTTACAAGCCGCGATTGATCGAAAAGGTGACTTCGCCCGAGGGAGAGACGGTGCTGGAATTACCCGACAAGCAGGTGCGCAGCGACCTGGGCATGAGCCAGGACAATATCAACGCGGTGAAGGAAGGTCTTTTTGCGGTGGTGGACGAGGGCACGGGTAAAAAGGCGTCGATTCCGGGGATCAAGATTGCGGGTAAAACGGGCACGGCGCAGGCGAAGCGGCGTTTGAACGGGCAGATCATCGTTGATAACAAGACGTGGTTTTACGGTTTTGCGCCTTATGACACGCCGCGTTATGTCTTTTGCGTGATGGTGGAAGGCGGCGTGGCGGGCGGAACGACGTGCGCGCCGATCGCGCATGATATTCTCAACGCCATCTTCGCGATGGAAAAGGACAGCAGCCAGATCAAGTTAAGTTACCTGACGCCGGTGGTGGGACATTTCCGCGGGGTTTCCGACGTTGGGCCTTCGAATTTACCGGGTGTGGACCAGGGAACGGCCGGGACGGGCGCTGCCGCCGCAGCGAGCGCGAGCGCCGGCGCGCCGGCGGATGCTAATGTTGACCGCGAGGGCGACCATGCTCCGCCGACGGATAATTCGGATACGGATGCGTCAGGCGACACGCCGACTATTTTGCGCGAGGACAACGGCGCGCCGGCGATCATGCCGAAACGGAGATATTGATATGTTACAGACAATTTATCGCAAGTTAGGGAGGCTGGACTGGATCACGTTGACAATCGTGTTGTTGTTGTGCGCAGCGAGCATCGCGATTATTTACAGCGCAACGTACACGTGCGACAGCGCAGAGTTCCGGGAAGCATTTCGAGCGCAGATGTACTGGATTCCAATCGGACTGGTGGCTTTCTTTTTTGTGGCGCTGACCGATTACAGCATCTGGGTGCGCGCGGCGGTGCCGATTTACGCGCTGGTTTTTGTGATGCTGATCGTGGTTTTGTTCATGCGCCCGATCAACGGAGCGACGCATTGGCTGCGTTTTGGGCCGGTGAGCCTGCAGCCGGCGGAGTTGTGCAAGATTTCGTATATTTTCCTGGCCGCCGCCATTTTGTTGCACCGGGAGAAGGAGATGAAGAGTTTCTGGACGTTCGCGTTGACGCTGATCGTGGCGCTGGTTCCAATGGCTTTGATCCTGAAGCAGCCGGACTTGGGATCGGCCGCGGTGTTATTGCCGATTTCGTTTGTGATGATGTTCGTGGCCGGAGTGCGGCTGCGTTACATCGTTGTTCCGGCACTGCTGGGCGCGATCATTGTAGGGGTTGCGTATTTTGGGGTTTTCCAGCGCAACTGGCATATCCCGGGTTTGCGGGAATATCAGTTGAACCGGATTAAGACGTTTTTTAATCCGAATTTGGATCCGAAGGGAACGGGCTGGACGATTAATCAGTCGCTGCTGGCGATCGGTTCGGGCGGCCTCGTGGGCAAGGGGTGGTGCAATGGGACGCAGAATGTGCTCGGTTATTTGCCGAAGAACATCGCGTACAACGATTTTATTTTTTCAGTTATTGGAGAAGAGGAAGGATTTGTGGGCGGGGCGTCGTTGATTGTGCTGGAGGGCATCATTTTGTTGAGTTGCCTGAGAGTGGCGGCATCGGCGCGCGACCAGACAGGGGCGTTAATGGCATGCGGCGTGACCGCCATGCTGTTTACCCATGTGTTTGTTAATATTGGGATGACAATCCAAGTAGTGCCGATCACCGGCATTCCGCTGCCGTTTATCAGTTACGGCGGAACTTTTCTGGTCATTTGTCTGACCGGAATGGGGCTGGTGCAAAGTGTTTGGATTCATCGAAGAAGTTATTAGGAAAAGGAGAATTTTATGTTTATTGATACAATCAAGGGCCTGCTCGGTTTTAAAAAGCAGGGGGACGAGAAAGAAATTATTATCAGTTGCGAGAAGCTGGAACGGCGCGTGGCCGTCCTGGAGGGCGGTCGATTGGAGGAGTTTTCAATCGAGCGCGACAGCGACCGGCAGATTTCGGGCAGTATTTACAAGGGGAAGGTGAAAAACCTGGAGCCGGGCCTGAAAGCGATGTTCGTGGACATCGGGCTGGATAAGAATGCGTTTCTGCATTACTGGGACGCGATTCCCGCAGCTCCGGACGCGGGGATCGAAACGTTCGAACGACAGGGCAAGAAGCGGATGCAGAAGAAGATCACGGTTAATGATATTCCGAAGTTGTATCCGCCGGGATCGGACATCGTGGTGCAGGTGACGAAGGGGCCGATTGGCAACAAGGGGCCGCGCATTACGACAAACATCAGTCTGGCGGGCCGTTACCTGGTGCTGATGCCGTTTTCGGACCAGTGCGGTATTTCGCGGAAGATTGAGGACCCGAAGGAGCGGCAACGGTTGCGGCACACGTTGAACGAGTTGAATATTCCGGACGGGATGGGAGTGATTGTGCGGACGGTCGGCGAGGGTCAGAAGGCGCGGTTTTTTGTGCGCGATCTGCACGTTCTGCTGGAGCAATGGGCGAAGATCGAGAAGTCGATGGACACTGAAAAGGCGCCGGCGTTGCTGCTGTCGGAACCGGATATCGTGGAGAGGACGGTGCGCGATTTCCTGACGGATGAAGTGGACCGGATCGTGGTGGACAGTGAGGAGTCGGCGAACCGGATCCGCGACCTGGTCGGGGTGATTTCAAAGCGATCGCAGAAAAAGATCCGGTTTTATAATGAGCCGGTGCCGATTTTCGAGAAGTTCTCGGTTGATAAACAGATCGAGGCGGCGTTCCGGCGGCAAGTCTGGCTGAATTGCGGCGGTTACCTCGTGATCGATGAGACGGAGGCGCTGGTGGCGATCGACGTCAATACGGGCCGGAACAAGGGCGGCCGCGATCAGGACAAGACGATTTTGCAGACGAACCTGGAGGCGGCGGAGGAGATCGCGCGGCAGATGCGGTTGCGGAATATCGGCGGGCTGGTGGTGCTGGATTTTATCGACATGAAAAATAGGCGCGATCAGCAGGCGGTTTACAATAAGTTGCGGGATAATTTGAAGCGCGATAAAGCAAAGACGCATATTTTGCCAATTTCTCCCCTAGGATTGATGGAGATGACGCGGCAGCGGGTGCAGGAGAGCATCAGCCGGGCTGTGTTCATGGAGTGCCCGAGCTGCAAAGGCAAGGGGATCATCAAGTCACCGGAGAGCATGAGCGTGGAGATTCAGCGGGCGATTACGCGCGTGATGCGGTTGCATCCGGGCGTACATGAGTTGCGTATTCTGGTGAATCCACAGGTGCTGGATCGGTTGAAGACTGAGGATGAGGCGCTGTTGATCGACCTGGAGAGGCGATTCCAAGGGCGACTCAGTTTCCGGGTGAATCCGAAATTCCATTTTGAAGAGTTCAAGGTGGTTAATGCGTTGAATGAGGAAGAATTAAGTTAACACCGGTGCCAGATCAGGCCGATAGGTAAAAATATGAAAGGGATCATTCTAGCGGGCGGCGCGGGTTCGCGGCTTTATCCGATGACGCTGGTGGCGAGTAAGCAACTTCAGGCGGTTTTTGATAAGCCGATGATTTATTATCCGCTGACGACGCTGCTGGAGGCGGGAATCCGGGAGATCGCGCTGGTTTCCACTCCGGAGGATCTGCCGCGATTCAAGAAGTTGTTCGGCGACGGTTCGAGGCTGGGAGCTTCGTTCACTTATTTCGAACAACCGCAACCGGAAGGAATTCCGCAGGCATTCCTGATCGCGGAGCCATTCATTCGAGGGGAAAGCGTCGCGTTGATCCTGGGGGATAATATTTTTTGTGGAATCACCGGCTTTACGGAGGCGGTGCGCGATTTTAAGCAGGGGGCGGTCAATTTCGGCTATTATGTGAATGAGCCGGAGCGTTACGGGGTGATTGCTTTCGACGCGAGCGGACAGGCGACGGATATCGTGGAAAAGCCGGAGAAGTTCATTTCTTCATACGTTCTGCCGGGCTTTTACATTTACGACGCGGAGGTTGTGGAGCGGACGCGGGCGCTGAAGCCATCGAAGCGTGGAGAGCTGGAAATCACCGATTTGAGCCGTTCGTACATGAAAGATGGCAAATTGAAGGTGAAGTTGCTGCCGCGCGGGGTGGCATGGCTGGACGCCGGGACTCCCTCGGCGATGCATGATGCGGCCGCTTATATCCAGACGGTGGAGAAGAGGCAGGGAATCAAGATCGGTTGTCCGGAGGAGGCGGCCGTGGAGCATGGATTTGTTTCGCAGGCGCAGTTTGAGAAGATGATCGGGACGCTCCCGCGCGGAGAGTATCGAAGTTATCTCGAGACAGTCGTGCAGCGGAAGCTGCGCGGGTCAAAATAAGAAACCGCTGATTTTTATCAGCGAATAACGACGCCCGGTTTGATAAGGGAGGGGGCGATGTTGGCGATGAAATCCTTGAGCATTTGCATGGTTTGTTCGCGATTGAACCCACTTGGCTTGAAGTTTTCCATGACGGGCGCGCTGACGATGATATAAGCCCAGCGGTGATTGACGTTATGCATGATTCGATCCCAGCTGCTGAGCAGGATGCGGACTTTGTGATCGGCTGTCGTCTTGTCTTTGCCGACGAACCAGTAGAGGAAAAACATGGTTATATGTTTTCGATTTTGCGGCGAGGTTTCCACTTCGCGATCAAGGGTAAGTTTCATGACCGTAAGCGTCTGGCCGTTTTTGAGGGGAACGGGAATGAATTCGCTGGAATCAATAGTCCAGCCCTGGCCGGGCAGGCAGATTTCCGGCCTGTGAATACTGCGTTTTTCAGCGCCGCTGAGGACGATTTGGCAGGTAACTTCCTCGCCATTGGGTGCTTGGTAGGATTTTTTTGCGAATTCGGTGTCTGAAGGCAGGATTGTTTTTTCGCTGGCAGTGACTGGCTCATCGACACCCCAGAACTCGCCGATGCGATCGGGAAGAGTCATGAGGACGCCTGATTCGGTGGCCATGGTAGGCGCCTGGTTGATGAAACTCAGCCAAACCGTCAGGCCAACGAGGACAAGGACGAGAGCGCAGCGTATCCAGAGTTTTGAGGAGGACGGCTTTGAGGTGGTCATAAAAAAGGCGTGAGGGGAGTTTGTCACAGCTGAAAGCTTACGCCAAGAACGCATTGCGCTTGCGGGAAAAGGACTTTCAAAAGAGAATAGACCCGGATTTAGATATTCATGCCTGCCATTTCTCTTGTTATTTGTGTTTACCGGGAGCGTGATTTACTGGAGCGCTTGTTGCGTGAAAGTGCCGGCTGCTACGATGATTTGGTGGTCGTGCACGATGGACCGGACGTAGACGGCATACGGAAACTTGTGGAGGAGAAGGGCGGTCGCTTTTTTGAACGACCTCGGGAATATCAGCAGGAGCCGCACTGGCCTTTTGCGTGGGGCGAGGCGAAGCATGATTGGATCCTGAGGCTTGATTCCGACGAATTCCCGAGTACAGAAATGAAGGAATGGCTGAACGGATTTCGGCGCGGACCGGAGCCGGTGAAAAATGTTTCCGGATATACATGCATTTGGCCGTTATGGGATGGAAAACGCGCTGTGACGAAGCATTGGCCAGGAGGTCGAAATTTCTTCTTTAACCGGCAGCGTGTTCGCTTTTTCGGGATGGTTGAACAAACGCCTGTAGCCGATGGAATTTTTGAAGCGATGCGACTTATTTTAAATCATCAACCGCCGCGCAAATCTTTCGGAATCTGCAACGTTCTTTTTCGAAAGCAGGCTTACCACTGGCGCCGGGTTATTGCGCTTTCATTGCTGAATCCGCCGACTCAGCTCAATTGTTGGCGTTGGACGGATCCGCAATGGCCAATCTGGTGGCATGAAATTCGGAGTCGACCATTGCTAACAGCGTTTCAGAAGGTGCTTCTGGTTCCGATGTGGCAATCCCGCGAAATTTGGCGAGCGGAACGAAAAATCATGCCCAGTACAGTTCTGGGATCGGGGCTGCATCCGTTTCTTATCGCCATCACCTTCTTTTTTGTCAGGATTCAAAATCGAAATTCAGAATCATGAAAGAATCGGAAAGCGAAGCTGTTTCAGGGTATTACGACGCCTATTGGGATCGAACCAAGGAAGGAACATGGACACCCGAAATCAAGCCATGGCCTCAAAAGGAATTTGAACGCAAGATGGGGCGATTTCGCGGTGTTAAGCGAGTGCTCGATGTTGGTTGCGGCGACGGTACCACCTACCAGAAACAACTGGTCGCAATTGTTGAAGAGGTTTATGGGCTAGACGCCAGTCCGCGCGCTGCTGAGATTGCAAGTCGTAATAACGTCAAGGCGAGCGCATTGAAGATTGACTCGGAAAAATTTCCAGCTGCGGATAACTTTTTTGATGGCGCGACTTGCATTGAAGTTTTCGAACATCTATTTGATCCGCTTTTTACGGCGCGGGAAATTTTTCGAGTGCTCAAGCCCGGAAGTCGACTCGTCGCAAGCGTGCCGAATTTCGGTTATTTTGGAGATCGTTTAGAAGCTCTTTTCCGAGCACGCCTGAGAGTGAGTTATTATGACCCAGCTAATCCCTTCGCGGGCGCGCACATTCGTTTTTTCAGCCTGCGTGAATTCAAGAAAATGCTGCGTATGGCGGGATTCGAGATCGAGGAATTCATTCCTCACAGCTCCTGTTCAATTTTTGATGGTTTTTGGTTTATCGGAAAACTAGTGGCACTGAGCTGCCGCCTCAAAGAGAAAATTCCTTACGTGCTTCGACTCGGATTTCTCGAGAAAATTTGGCCGAATGTTTTCGCCCAACACATCATGCTCGTTGCCAGGAAACCGGTTAAATAGAATCGATTTTAGCCGGAACCGGTCTTTGCGGATTTCCGTTCTTTTAAATGCCTCTTGGCTGCGTCAAGGATCGGCACGCTAAAAAGATGATAGATTAGAGCGGCAAGTATGAAAGTTCCAATCGTAGGGCCCGCCGTTCTTAAAAGGTAAATCCACGTGTTGCCATGGGCCGATGGGACAATTACCTGGATGAATTCGACAGGAGGCATGTGAAATAAAAACCATTCATATGATACGATCCCCATGTAAACGAGAGGTCCAAAAGATAAGATGCGGGTCAATCTGTGTTCCGGAGAGAAACAGAGAAAAAGGAGAAAGAAGGTGGCGATCGACGGCATATATCGAAAAAGTTCACTAATGCTCAGCGAAGGGTGACTGAAGATTGAGAAATGATATTGCAGTATGGCATAGAGAAGATATGTCGCAGCCATTAGGCATAAACCAATAAAGCCAAAAGCAGGCCCTATTTTTTTTACAGTTTCGGAATCGTGCCAACGAAGGAAAACAATAGAAAATAAAATGCCCCAGGCAAAATAATCCAAGGCCCGAGGGAAAAGATTGTAGATAAAGTACCAGTGATCTGGATCCACAGTTGTGGGTGGCTGGGTAAGTAATCGGATTAATGCAGGCGTTATAAAAAAGAGCCCGCAAGTCAACCAATCCGCATTTTTAAAGAATTTTCGGCAGAATAGATAGATGACTGGAAGGGCAATATAAAAATGAATTTCGATAAAAAGCGACCAATAGACCGAATCGATATAGTTCCAACCTTCGAGGAAATGGGTGGAAGTTGTCGCATTATAAAAAAGACAAAGAGGGAGGTTGTCACCTCCTTTCCGATAATAAGACAGCGCGCCAAAGATCAAGAGTGAGAGATAAAAGGGCGGAATAATTTTGGAAGTTCTCCGGATAAAATAGGCATAATAATCGAATGGCGCAGAAGCTGTAAAAATTCCAAACGAAATTAAAAATCCGCTCAAAACAAAGAAAATAGGAACTCCGAGCCAGCCGGCTTGAGATAATGAGAGCAGCGCGTGTTGCAAGGGGGAGTCGGGATTGAAGTAGAGAGTGTGAAAAAGCACGACGCTAAGAACGGCAAATCCCCGGATTCCATCAAGGAATGGAAAATAAAGTCCTGAGGAAGAGATGCGGCTTGATTGTGTAGAGGCAGCTGCCATCGCGACAGTCAGCAGAGTGTTAGGGAGAGCCGCATTATTGGAAAAGTTGTAATCTCACATAACAAATCCCTTGAGAATGTCGATGGGTTATTCGCTGTCCAAGAATGGTTTCGACTCTGAGATCGAGCCGATTTAGCCTGAAAGCGCATGGCTGATTTCCCAAAATTGCTGGTGGCGACGGAATTTCCACCGAATGCATCTGGTGGCGGCCCAGCCGTGGTGCGGCAGATGCTGGCGGGCTATCCAACAGATCGACTGAGTTGGTGGAGTGTGCGGTCGGACAGTAACAAGAAATTTGGGCAGAACGTCGGAGCGCATCGGGTGGCGCGGTTGCCGGAAAAGTTGTATCCGTATCGCCGGTTACCGGTTTTAAAATCGGGCATTCTTGAAAATTTTTGGGCGCCCTGGGCGGCAAGGCATTTGCGAAAGACAATCGAAGATCTTAAACCGGAAGCGATTTGGATTATTCCTCACGATTGGTCCATTTTCCCGTTGGCTGGAGCTTTATTGGGCAACGGGGATCAATTTCATTGCAGCATTCACGATTATGTCGGCATACATGATCAACCGCGACGTTTTGGGGCAAATCGCTGTGAACGAATGGCAGGGCTGGTTGACCAGCTTTATGTTCAAGCGGATACACGCGATGCGATTTGTCAGCCGATGGCTGAGGATTTGGAGCGACGAACAGGAGCGAAGGCTGATCAAATAGCACGAGCAGGCGTCGAACCGGAAGACTTTGCTTTGCTGGAAAAGGGAGGGGCGCTTTCAACCCAACAGGGAGTTAGAATAGCGTATGCGGGTTCGATTCTTGTCCCGGAAGTGTTCCGATTTTTCGTTGAGGCGCTTAATTTAGCGCGTTTGAAGTTGAAAGCTCTATTAACCCTCGAGCTATTTGGGGCGCATTCGCATCGGAATGAAACCTGGTTTGAATCTTCATGGATGCACGAACGCGGTAATTTGACGGAACCGGATCTTAAGAAGGCTTTGAGAGAATGTCATTGGGGTTTTGTGCCGATGTCGCTTCGTGATGATGAACCTCGTTATAACAGGATCAGTTTCCCGACCAAGTATGTCAGTTGTCTGGCAACAGGATTGCCGACGATCGTGCTGGCGCATGAAGCAACATCGGTGGCCAAAATAGCCCGCGCGTACGCTACCGGTTTTTATTCTGGAACATCGAATCGAGAAGACTTGGCGGCACAATTGAAGGTCGTCTTGAGCGAGGCGAATCCGCGGGAAAAATTTCGAAATGCTTTATTAAATTGTGCTCGCAAAGAATTTGATGCGACGCAGATGCGAAAAGGCTTCTTAGAATGTCTTAGTCGCGTGGCAAAGAGTCAGGTCTTGCCGAGCACACATTTATAATTTTCTTTAACGCGCCGGCCGTAGGCGTCCCAGCTGAAAGATTGGGCGCGTTTGGCGGCACGTTGACCGAGGGCGAATGTCTTTTCGCGGTTTTCACGAGCCGCTTTTAGGGCGTCACATAAAGCATCAATGTCATTGACAGGAATCAGCCAGCCTTCGGGATCGCCAGGGGTGAAGAAATCCCCGGCTCCCGAATTAGGGGTGACGATGCAGGGCAAACCGCTGGCGGCAGCTTCGATGATGACTCGGGCCAGGCCCTCTTCGAAGGAGGGCAATGTCATCACATCGCATTGGCGATAGAGTTCAGCGAGTTCGTGATGATGCATCTGGGAATGCCAGACCAGCCCTGGCATGGAACTGGTAAAAAGATGTTGAGTTTCTGGCGTGGGTTGGCCGACCCAGTGCAGTTCGGCATCGGCCCAGTTCAATTTTCGCCATGCTTCCGCTAAAACTCGCGCGCCTTTGCGGAGGTTGACACCGGACGCACAAATTACCCTGAAAGGCGTCCGACCATCCGGTTTTTCTCTTGGTTTAAATAGAGTCAAATCGGTCCCGTAGGGTGCATAAAGAAGTTTTTCTTTTGGAATCTCCGCATTCAAGAACGTTTGACCCACGAATTGGGTGGGAATTTGGATGAAATCGGCCTCCGCAAATTCCTGGCGAACGCGATCTCGATAACCTTTTGGAAAAAGCGGCTTGGTAATTCCATTGCGACGAAATTCATCGAGGACGATCTGGTGCTGAAAATCAGTATGGGTTGAACCGCAGTCGAGCACGGTGGCAATGGAGGCTTTTTTAGCGGCCAGAAAGCTGTTCAGTCCCACTCCGGAAAGGACGACCAGAAGATCGGTCTGGCGAGAAAAGCTGGCTTTGAGCCATTGATCAAACAAGCGGCAAAGTTGCAGATAGAAGTGATTTCCGCCGACAAGCCATGGCCAGCGTTGCATGACTCGCAGGCTATAATGCAATGGATAACAGGAATGGGCATGATCGGCTGGAATTTTTTCGATGTCGGGCCGAAGACGGGTGGTGAAGTAATCCTGGAGATCGTTTTCTTTGAGGAGATAGCGAGCCTGGTTAAGGATGTGGAAGTGATCCAGGCTGGCCAGTGTAACCTTCATATTTTGCAGCGCTTACTAGGCTCAGGCGCGGCGGGCGAGGACATTAAATTCGACCGGTTGCCATTTGTTTTTGGGGTCGTACCAGGAGGGGATGATATTGACGGTTTTGAAGCCGTGCTGCTGGAGGATGGACAAGAGTCGGATGAGCGGGGATTCACCCTTTTTTTCAGCACGTGTCAGTGAAACTTCGATGATAACGGCATGGGTTTTAGCAAGGGTTCGAGAGGCACCTTGCAAGACTTCGAATTCAAATCCCTCAACGTCGATTTTGAGCAAATCAACATTTTGTATTTTGTGTTCTGATAGGACTTCGTCCAACGGACGAACCGAACATTCGACTTGGCGAATGTTTTTCTGAGAGCGTGGGTTGGTGGCCCGATATTCGTCGGAAAATCCGACAAGGCTGCCGACAGCATCATCGCCTTCGGCTACATGGAGGGTAAGCTTTTGATTTGTGGCTCCGAGTGCGCAGGTATTGAGTTTCCAGTTGGGATAACGCCGACAAAGGATTTCCAGCTTGGATTGGAGATCGGGCAAAGGCTCGAAAAGAAGGATGTCAGCATCCGGGAAAAGGCGATGAGCCGCTTGGGAAAAATCGCCATGATTGGCCCCTACATCGATAATTTGCGAAACAGGTCCGAGTTGGAGTTGATCAATCCAGCCAATAAATTCGTTGTAGGCGGCTCGATTATAGGGTGGATCTGCCAAAAACAACTTCGGAATGAAAGGTAAACCACGTTGGTTCAACGAACCAAGCCTGTGGGCAGCCGACAGGTAAAGCTGAAGTTTGCGGGCGGTTGACACTCAGCTAGTTAAGAATCGCATGGAAACAAAAGCAATCACCTTATCTGTCGGGAAAAAGCAACGTTTTTGAAATTTGCGGTCTTAATTCTTAATTGCTAGCGTTCGTTCGGGAATTGCAACCGGGCCGCGATTCCTAACAATCAAGCCACTGCATGCAAGAATCCAATCAACCACGATTGCAAAGCATTCAGGCGCTGCGGGGTGTAGCTATTCTTCTGGTTATATTGGTTCACGCTAAAAGGTATGAAGCTTTTTATGCAGGCGACCTCTTGCCCAATGTTTTAGGAGCTGGTCAGGCGGGCGTAGATCTTTTTTTTGTGATCAGCGGTTTCATCATGGTGACGATTACACAAAATAAATTTGGGAAAGGGACGAGAGAAACAGCCAAATTTCTCGGCAAGCGAATTTGTCGCATCTACCCGCTTTACTGGTTTTTCACATTTCTATTATTGCCGGCTTATTTTTTGAAACCGGACTTTATCCATAGTTCGGAAGTGACGCGGCATGTGGATTTATTTGGCTCATTAACGTTATATCCAACGGGAATCCGTCCTATTATTTGGCAAGCCTGGTCGCTGAGCCTGGAAGTTTATTTTTATCTGATTTTTGCCGTGATCCTTTTCTGTAAGGAAAAATTACTTTATAAAATGCTTTTTGCGTGGGGATTGTTCGTTGTTTTTGGATACATCATTAAAAGTTACGTTTTTGCATCAGACGTCAGCCCGGCGCTGGGGTTGCTGGTTGATCCGATGACGTTGGAGTTTATTGGGGGTGGCTTTATTGCTCTCTTGCTTCGTGAAATGCAATGGCGAGGGGCGCCATTTTTGCTTGGTCTTGGAGCGACCTGTCTGGTGTGTGGCGCTTTTATCGAGAGTGATCCAAATCACTCATTGCGCATCTTACTATTTGGAATCCCCAGCTTGATGATTTTGACCGGCGCCGTTCTTTGCGAGAGGAGTAATCAGTTCCATTTTAGTAAAGGGCTTGTGTTTATAGGTGACATTTCCTATTCGGTCTATTTATCGCATGTGATGGTCTATGGTTTCCTCGGTCGATTCTGGCCGCGACATTTGGAACCGAGTATAAGCAAAAGCCTCGTGTTTTTTATTTTAATTGAGTTTGGCGCTCTCGGGTTTGGCGTTTTGAGTTATCGTTTCCTTGAAAAACCGCTGTTGAAACAGTGCTACAAGTTTTTGCCCGCATGAAAGATTCTTCACCTAGTCCACAGGTCGACGTTATAGTCGAGCGGCAGTGGCACATTGGCATCCATGCGCGGGCGTTGCGCGAGGCAGGCATGCTGGGGACCGTTTACGGGGGATTTCCAGCCTATCGATATCTTAGCCAGGGCGTGCCAAAAGAATCGTTAAGCACACAAGCCTGGGCGATTTATTGGCACGAGATTTGTCGACGACTTCCCGGTTTAAGTTTTTTTGATGTTGATGTGCCGCGGGCAATCGCCAACTGGACGTTGCAGCAGCCACGCTTGAATCGTTACGTGGCGTGTTACTCGACGGTTTACAAATATCTTTTTCCGACGCTGAAAGATAGAGGGCATATCCTGATTCTGGAGCGCGGATCGACACATCCGGAGAATTATTTTCATCAGATTCAACGCGGTTTAAAGGAGGCCGGATTACCCTATCTGGAAAAATTGCCGGCCGAATACGAAGAAGAAATCAAGGTTGGGCGCTTGTCCCATTTTGTCGTGGCTGGAAGTTCAGCGATCAAGGAAAGCTACGTGAGTCGCGGCTATGATCCGGAAAAGATTCTTCTGATTCCTTATGGCACCGATCATAATCTTTTTGCATATGTAGAACGACCCACCGTGTTGAACCGTCCTTTGCGCATGGCTTGTGTGGGCAGCATTGGTATTCGCAAAGGATTGCAGCGGTTGCTGTGGATCGGCGAGTGGGCGCAGGAGCAAAAGATTGATCTTGAAATCAGGTTGATCGGACCGCTGGAACCGGAATGTGCAATTCTATTGAAGAAGTCCACGGCAGTCGTTCATTGTCTTGGAGTCAAAAAAGGGGCTGAACTGGTACAAGTTTTGCAAGATTGTGATCTCTATTGCCTGCCATCGTATGAAGAGGGATTTGGCATTTCAGTCATTGAGGGCATGAGTACGGGTATGCCTGCCATTGTCAGCAGTGAAGCTGGAGCCCGTGAAGCGGTGGCTGATGGTGTTGATGGAATTATTCTAACAACGTTTCAGCCGGATGAGATGGCGAAAAAGTTGTCGGTACTTCTCAATGACGGCAAAAAACGGGTGGAAATGGGCCGTGCTGCACGGAAAAAAGTAGAGGCGAATTATAAGATCGAGAATTATTGCCAGACTTTGCGAACGGAATATCAACGAATGTTTGCGCTGGTGGATCGAATGGGAAATTCACTATCAACCGCGGTCAAGAGCTCGTAGAAGGTGATGAAAGTTGTAATTGCAGTTGTGGATGCAAATGACCTGGCGGACGCACCATTGCGCGCGCCTGATCTCCCTAGTCCGCAGGTGCATCCGACAGTCCAAGCGCTTTTTGACGGTTTATCTTTGCAGGCTGACTTGGAATGCCATGTCGTTTACGGACGTTCCGCGCTGGTAACACCCGAACAACGACGAGTGGGAAATGTGATTTACACGGGAGTACCTTATCGTCGGATACCCGGAATGGGTGGCGCATTGCTTGGCCGCTTTTTCGCGTTGAAGAAATACATCAGGCAGTTGCAACCTGATGTCGTGCATGGGCAGGGGACGGAACGAGAAAGCGCACTAGTGGCGGCCTTTTCAGGCTTTCCATCTATTGTGACTTTGCATGGAAACTTCAGGGAAATTCGTAAAATTTTCAAAGCCGCGCCATTTTCATATTATTGGATAGCAGCTCATCTGGAAACAATCGCCTTGAAGCGCATCGATGGAATCATTTGCATTTCCCGTTACGTGGAGGAAATCACTCAGGAATTTATGGCCGAGAAGTTCCTAATACCGGATGCTGTGCAGGCTAAATTTTTGGAAGCGGTACGTCCCGATCGTGGTCCCAATCGTAAGCGGGTTTGTTGCATGGGGACGATCGATCAACGTAAGAACACTCAATTTATTTTGGATGCTTGCATATTGCTTTGGAAAAAAGGACTGGAATTTGAACTGCATGTTTATGGCACGCCGGGAATGGGGCAGGAGTATTTCGATGCTTTGATGCAAAAAATGCATCCATGGATGGAAAAAAAGCTCGCAGTTTATGGCGGCTTTGCGCGGGATCCGGAAATAGTGCTGGCGGGAATGGATGTAATGGTCAGTGCTTCCTGCGAGGAGAGCTTTGGGATGAATGTGTTGGAGGCGATGGCGGTGGGTACGCCGGTGGTGGCGCCGCCAGTAGGAGGCATCCAGGATATCTTGGTGGATGGTGAAACCGGACTATTTTACAAGATTGGCAAGATTGATGAGTGCGCAGCGCAGATCGAACGATTATTGACCGATAAAAAGCTGTGGGAAACGCTTTCAATGGGTGGACGCGAGCGAGCGCGCAAAAGATTCGCGTCTGGTGTTGTCGCAGTCCAAACGGTAAAAGCTTACGAATCCGTGAGTGAGACGAGTAACAGGCAATGTGTTTGAAATGGATTCGGTATTGTTGTTTGATGCGAGATTTGCGAGGGTCAGCTCATGGATCAGTGGGTCTTAGCCAATACGATTCGCCTGCGAATTTGGGGAGTGCTAATTGCGGGTCTTATCGTTGCGATTTGGATTGGCCAGCAGACGGCGGATAATCCGCTTTATATACCGGTTTATCTCGTCGCCGGCGCGTTATTTCTTATTCTCTGGATTTTACCGGACGACTGGTTCTGGTTGATGTGCGCAGCTTCCCTTTTTTTTACCGGAAATTTTAATTTTTTACCTGCAGATCTTCGACCTTATGAAATTTTGGCAATCGTTGGCGTTGGTCGTTTTATTTTGCACCATGTCATTCTTAAACATGAAGGCCTTAAATCGGGTCCCAAGTTTGAACTCTATCTCATTCTAGGTTTCATGTCGGTTATAGTTCTCCATGGACTAAAAACTCGATTTGGCATGAAAATATTAGGATCACCAGTTTGGGGAGGGCGACCTTACGTTAGCGCTATTTTGAGCCTCCTAGTTTATTTCATCCTTCAAACGATGCCGATGGATTTAAAGAAATGGCGCTGGCTACCTATCGTCGTTTTTATTCCCGCGCTCTTTGATCTTTTTACCGGTTTGCTTACACATTATGTGCCTTCAACGATCAATCTAATTTATCACTTTTATTCAGCGGTAAATATTAGCGGTATTGAGGGTGTTGATGTAACCGAACGTATCGGGGCATTGGCCAGTTTTGGATCGCCTCTGGTATTATGCGTGCTCGCCTATATTTCATTGCGACGTCTTTTTATTCCAAAAACATGGCCGGCGGCAGTATTGTTGGTGGTTGGTTTTGCTCTTTGCCTTCAGGGCGGATACCGCTCCTCCGTGCTCAATGTTGCATTAATTATTGCCGCTGCTTCCTTACGCGATTTCAAATTGTGGGCCTGGGTTCCTTTTGGTTTGTTCGTTGTTTTTATGTTCGGTTTGGCCGTATTGCATAGTAATGAAGTAATCACCCTGCCATTGCAGGTGCAACGTGGGCTCGTTTTTCTGCCGGGTAAATGGGACACCGAGATGCAGGATAACGCCGATGGGTCCAATAAATTCCGTTTCGATATCTGGGATCGCTGGTCAGAACGCTATTTTGCTAACGAACCATTTTTTGGGCGTGGTTTTGGGTTCGATCAATCCAAATTAAACAAGAGCGAAGAGTATAACATAGGCGACACCTACGAGGCTGGAATGGATAATTTTACATTAACCCAAAATTTACATAATGGATTTCTCTCTTCGATCGATTCAATCGGTATTATTGGATGCCTCTTTTTTATTACATGGGTCATGACTACGTTAGCGCGCGTTGTACTGGTGCTATTGCGCAGGGATACAAACCGGCAAGGCCCGGCATTGCGCTGGCTTACGGTTTATCTTTTTATGTGGTCATTGTCCTTTTGGGCGGGATCGCTTCAGTTCGCGACTTTTTTGCCAACGCAAATGGTTTTAGCCGGATTGCTTGTACGACTTTGGCAGGAGTATGAACATGAAGCTAAACGGTCGCATTTAAATAAAACTGCCACGGCCGTTGCGGCGTAAGTTTTATTTACCGTTTTAGACGGTTGTTGACCGACGCCGGCATAGGATTAACCCCAAGAGAGTAGTTGCTGCCAGGAAGCTTATGCAGCAGCCAGCGCGCCATGAAGTGGGCTGAAAGACCATTTGCGCCTGCGACTCCCCGGCTTGTACTTCGAAGCTGCGCATGATTCCGAAGACCGGTTCGATCGGCCGTGCTATTCCTTGCGCCATAGCATTCCAGCCGGGATAGGTGCGATCCAGGACAATGAGCAAGGCGGGCTGGGTGGTGCTGAAGGTGAGGCGGAGGTGCTCGGTATTGTCATAGAAGATGTCGACGTTACCCGGATGATTTGAAAGGATCTCCTGAGGGCTGGATTGCTCCAATCGTCGCCGGGCTTGCTGTGCCGTTTCTCCCGGTTCAAGCGGCCAGAGAAAGGCGCGCGGCAGAGTGTGACGATATAGATAAATTTTAGCGTCCGGACCCTCGTAAACAGGCGTGGCCCGTTGGGGGTCGACTGGAAGCGCGGATTGAGGGGGGAGAATCAAATAGCGCACATTGCTGTATTCATCCGGTAAAAATTCTCCAGCTGCATTGTGCGTCCAGGAAGGAACGACGCTTTCGCTGATGCCATTAGTCTGGATGTCATAAGGCAGCAATTGGTTCGGGCGGGCGATTTCAATTTCTTTGTCGAGTATCCTGTCAGAGTTGACTCGGAATAGACCGGGTTGCTTCTGCAGAAAGCTAAGAGCGGGCACAGGCGGATAAACAGTGGCAACCGGGACAACGGGCACGGTGCGCCAGCAGAGTAGCGCCAGATCGACCGCGGTCAGCGCAAGAAATAAGAGTAGAATGGCTTTTACCGAGAGCCATTTATTTTCCAGCGCTTTTAAGATGAAACCGGTGGCGAGACAGATGAGGATCAGGCTCCAGAGATTAGGGGAGTGAAGCGAATAATTATCAATAAATGCGCGGATTTTAGCGACTTGGAATTCATAGTCAGAGGCGAGGTACATGGATTGATGTCCGAGGGCTTGTTGTTTTTTCATGTGGCTGAGCGCAATTTCCAATAATTTGGAGGATTGGAATGAAACAACGCACATGCCAATCACGAGCAGGAAGCAAAAGGCGAAATGAACGTATTTAAGACGTTTTGAAATGATCGTGGGTTGTTGCCGAAGATATTCAAACCCCAAAGCAGCGAGAATCGCGAGTCCTAGGGAGGTGATTCCGTGTCCGCGCGTATAGGTAATCATATAAAGGGGAGTCCAGAGCATGAGACCGGCCGGCAGGAAAACCAACCAAAGCGCGAGACGGACATGGGGATCGGCTTTGCGACGCATCCACGCAACGAATGCCAAGGTGAGCGGCGCGATGCCGATATAGGCGCACCATTGATTTGATCCCCAATTAGCTTCGAAGCCCATGTTTCCAAAAATCGCGGTGACGATGGGCCGGAAGTCGATGGAATGGGAATTGCCGAGAAGGGCCGGATTAATCGTTCCGAGAACAGTGAGGGGGGTAAGTACCAGTGGACGTAAAAATAGAAAAGCCGGCCAGTTGTCGACGATGCCGCGCGTGCGAATATTGTGGAACAGGAAAAATTGAAGCGCCGGAATCAAGGCAATGGCGGCAAGGCAAAAACTAAGAACGGTCAGGACAGCGAGAGATAGAATCCACTTTCCGCAGGAGGAGAAAAATGAGGGCTGTTCCCAGCAATGAGCGCAGGCAATGGCCAGGGCTGCGAGATAAAGATACAACATGCTTTGAATGGATCCCTGTAAAATACCAAGGCCGCAAACAAGCGACGCCCATGCGAGATAGCGAATCGCCTGGGTGGAACGATATTTATCCAGAGCAAGGACAAGGTAAGGGAGCATGATAATGGCGCCCGAGACAGAAACAGCCACTTCCCATTCGAGAACCGGAAAGCTCAACCCGAAGGCCATGGCGCCGAAGAGGGAAGCGCTTGAACTGAGGCGCCAAGTTTGTAGGAGCCAGAACAAGCCAATCATTCCGATGCAGGTCTGAAGGAAAAAACCTAAATTGATGGCCAGATTCGAAGGAAGGAAGGATTGGAGGAAAATCGGAAGGCTATATCCCATCATGGTGCTATCGGCAAAAACCGGATAGCCGCAGGCAATGTCAGGGGACCAAAATGGGTAGTGACCGCGTTGGAATTCACGATGATAGAAAATTTTCCACGGGTGCCAGCAGCAGGTGACGTCGGACTGGGCATATTTTTCCAACTCGGCGGTGGGCTTAATGACGCCACGCCAAGGATATTCATAGGTAAGAGTATCGGTTGTCGAGATAACGCTATCGGTTCCGATAGTCCGGGCAAAAGCTAGCAGGGCGCAGGCCAGCAGGCAGATCAAGGCAAGAATTCGGGAAGAGTTCATCGGCCAGGGAGTGAAAATTATTCGGGCCAGCCGAAACCGACATTTTTGACGGTGGTGGATTTTCGACGACCGGGCGATTCAAGGGTATAAAGGCTGACGGTGACGGTTCGTCGCCGGTAAGCACCAGCGAAAAGTTTGCGAAGGCGATGGAGGGCGATTGCTCCGCGCGTCTGCCAGGGAGGGGAAAGCGCTTCTTCGGGTGGGAGCCACGCTGTCATTTCAATTTCCGCCTGCTTGCTTCGAGACAGATTTCCGCCCGTAAAAGCAAAAACAGAAAAGGGAACGGGCAGCAGACCGATTTTAACTCCCTGACGGAGCAGCTGGTAGAGCCAAAGCTGGTCTCCGGCGATTTTTAAATGGGTGGGGAAGAAATGACCACGATCGATGATCGACCGGCGAAAAAACGTGGCACAAGTCAGGGTATTTAATGAGGCGAGCCGGACATGGGTCAGGAAAGGCCGGGTCGTGCGGCGATAGGAAATGGGTTTGCCGGCGGCATCTGTCAGGATGACATCGCCGAAAAGAATTTCGATATCAGGATGGGCTGCAAAATAGGCGTCGATGCGAGGTAGAATTCCCGGCAAATATTGCTCGTCGCAATTGAGATAGGCGCAGATATCGCCTGTGGCGCGTTGGAGGCCTCGATTGACGGCGTCATACATGCCTTCATCTTTTTCGACGATGATGTCGAGTTCATATCCCGAGGCCCGGTTCAGGCAAAAATCGGGCAGGGATTGTTTCAGGTCATCGATACCGGGGCTCCCGGCATCTTGAACGATATGCTGGACGGCGATGCCGCCAGTAACCTGGTCGGCGACGGAGGGGACGCAGAGCCTTAGCCAGTCGAGTTGGCGGAAGCTGGGTGTGACGATTGAAAATTTCAAGGCAAAGCCGGGGTTAACTGAACAAATCGCACTTCTGCGGGAGTTGGGCAAGCCTTGAAGCGGGTATCCGCCCGATGCTAGGCTCATGACAGCAGAAATCTGCCGCCATGTCGGAACTACATATTTTATCAGGACCAGGCCAGGATACGGCTGGATTTATTAGCAGCGTGCTGCCGAAAGGTCCTTTTCGTCGCATCGTGATCAAACCGAACTGGGTCAAGCACCAGGAGCATCCCGACTTTCCGATCGCTGCGCTGGTGACCAACAGCGGGTTGATTGAGCAAACCATCGAGGCGTGCCTCCATTGTTATTCCGAGCTGGAAAAAATCACAATTTGCGATGTGCCGCTGCAAACGTGCGACTGGGCTTTGTTGAAGCAGCAAACGGGTCTGGATGCTTTAATCAAGAAATACGATGAACGCACAAAGCCGGTCATTCGTTTTCTGGATCTGCGCCGCGAGCGTTGGGTGTTGCGCGATGGGTTCATGGAGCTCAGTTCGGACGAACCGGGCGATCCGCTTGGCTATGCCGAGGTCATCGTGGATGAACAAAGCCAGCTCGAGGAAATCAGTCGCAATGCGTCATCCTTCCGGGTGTCGGATTATGATCCGCAGGAAACGGTGAGCCAGCATTGCAAGGGGCGGCACCGTTATTTAATCGCGCGGACGATCCTCGAGGCCGATCTTTGCATCAACATGCCCAAGATGAAAACGCACCAAAAAACGGGGATTACGGGGGCATTGAAAAATCTGGTGGGGATCAATGGCTCCAAGGCGCATTTGGTGCATCATCAGCTTGGTTTTCCTTCGCAGGGGGGCGACGAATTTCCCGAAAACGCATCGCGTTTGTTTTATTACCAGGCAAGGCTGCGCGAACAGTTGCAAAAGCGCTCCAAGCTTCTATTTCGGCTGGGCAAGGCGGGATGGGAGACGATCAAGAAAATGCGCAAAATCCGTACCGTGGGGACCCGCGAAAATCTGGCGGGGAATTTCTATATTGGCTCCGGCTCGTGGTACGGGAATGATTCGATCTGGCGCATGGTTTATGATTTGAATCTTATCCTGGTGCAGGCTGCCGTGACGGGCGGTAGGCTGGAGGGGGCGCCGCAGCGGACGGTTTTCTCGCTCATGGACGGGTTGACGGGAGGCGAAGGAAACGGGCCTCTGCAACCACTGGCGGTGACGACAAATTTGCTGATGGCATCGACGAATCCATTCCTGGTCGATTTTGGCATGTCGAAGCTCATGGGCTTTGATTGGAGGAAAATTCGGTTGCTCAGCAATTATCAACGATATTCAGATAAACGTTTTCTCGATTTTTCCCCGGATCAATTTCGAGTCCATTTGAATGGCGCTATTCACGAAAATGGTCTGGCGGCAATCCCGGTGGCGCATCGCTTCATTCCGGCGCCGAGCTGGAAAGACCACATCGAACTTTCTCCGGCATCATGAACTGGCGTGAGACAGGTTATTTCGCTGCGCATCGGTTGATTGGCTCGCATGTGGCCGATTATTTTCAAGAATTCCTGGCTCTTCATCGCGGTACGGCTGCCCAGTTGGACCAGGTGCGGGACAAGAGGCTGGAAGAAATACTGCTGCATGCGACATCGGAGACGCCGTTTTATCGAGAGCGGGTTACGAAGAAGGTTCCTACATTGGAGGACTTTCCAGTCGTTAAAAAAGGCGATCTAACCCGTTATTTTACGGATTTCATGGTCCCGGAGCTCAAGGGCGAGTACGAATCAGGTCGCCATGCGAAGCGCTATTCATGGATTCCAGTTAAATCGGGCGGGACGAGTGGCGTGCCGGTGACGGTCATTCACGATTGTGATTTTAGGGATCGAGGGCGGGCCAGTCGTCTGTTTTCACAATATCTCTGCGGATTTCCGTTGGGTACGCCGCACTTTTTGTTATGGGGCTCGATGAAGGACATCAATGAAATGCAGGATTCCTGGTCGCGGCGGGCGGTGAATTTTTTTCAGAATCCCTATTTGTTGAATGCTTTTCGAATGGATGAAAAGCGCCTGGAAGAATATGTGCGTCTTATCAATGAATCAAAAATTGAACACATGATGGCTTATGTGGACGCAGCCTGTGAATTGGTTCGATTCGCGCGTCGTCGCGGACTGCAGCTGCGCAAGTTGAAGTCGTTTATGGCCTGCGCCGGCACAGTGACTGATGACGTGAGACAGCTTTTAACGGAAGGTTTGGCCGAGCACGTTCATAATAAATATGGCACACGCGAGTGCACGGACATCGCGTGCGAGGACAATGACGGTAGTATCAATATTTATTCGCATCATGTCTATTTAGAATCGGTGGACGATGCAAATCGGCCGGTGAAACCCGGAACTCTAGGGCGGCTTTTGGTTACGTTGCTGGGCAATCACTCCTTTCCGCTCATTCGATATGAGGTTGGCGACATGGGAGTGCTGGCGACAGAGCGATCTTCGGGCGGCGCACCATGGCCGCGGCTTGATCGAATAGAAGGTCGCGTCAGCGATTTCGTCTGCGACACGAACGGCAATTATGTTTCACCCGTTTATATCCGACATTTGATCGGTGTGGTGCATAACCCGGAGGCCATTGAGCGTTACCAACTGCGCCAGTTAACGCGAACCAACTTTGAACTATTGCTGCAATTAACGCCCGAGACCGGCGAGGATAAGGCCGATAAAATAATTAAGTCGATCGAGCGGGATTTGAAGGCCGTTCTCGGGGCAGAAGCGGACTTAAAGGTTCGACGCGTGGAGGAGATCGAGCACTCCGAGTCGGGAAAGTTTGTATATATCCAGAATCTTTACACGAAACCAGGTGCATGAAGGGGTCGCCGCGGAGGATTCTCTACGTCCACAATAGCGCTGATACTTATGGCGCCAGTCGATCATTGTTGCGGTTGGTGACGACGATCGATCGCGAACGTTTCGAGCCAATGGTCGTGTTACCACAGGAGGGCGAGTTGTCGGAGCAGCTCCGCTATTTCAAGGTATCGGTTTTTATTCATCCTGAATTGACGATCATCAGCCGTTACTTGAAATCACCCGTCACAATTCTTCGATTTCTGGTGAATATTCCGCGATCAATCTGGTTTTTGACTCAGCTGATTCGGCAGGAGCGGATAGAGCTGGTGCATACAAATGTAGGTGTGGTCCCATCAGCGGCCATGGCTGCGATGCTTTCGGGCCGGCCGCATGTCTGGCATATCCGGGAATTTTTCAGCGAGTTCGGCAGTCTCTGGCGATTGTATAGCCGCTATATTACTGGTTTCTCGCATCGTGTAATTGCGGTATCTGCTGCAGCGGCCAATCAATTTTCGAACCAGGAAAAAGTACGAGTCGTTTATAATGGCTTTCAACTGGATGTGGTGAAGGAAAGCTCTTCAGAGGGCGACCAGAAAAGCCGGGTAGTGCTGGTGGATCGATTTCAAAAAGAACAAAAGGCCGAAGACGCGGAGTCTTTGCGAAAAAAATTCCGTGCGCAGTTTAATATCGAAAATGAGGTGGTGGCGGGTTGCGTTGGGCGAATCAAATTTCAACGTAAGGGGCAGGATGTCTTTATACGCGCCATTGCCTTGTTGAAACAGAGGGGAGTGGCAGTTCGCGGGTTGATTGTCGGCGCGCCATTTTCGGCCAACGAGCAGCAATGGCAGGCGGTGAAAGATTTGATTTCGGAGCAGGGAGTGGAAAAAGAAATTATCCTGGCGGGGGAATTGAAGGATGTGCGTCCGGCTTATGCCGCCATGGATATTTTTGTGCTGCCTTCGGCTCTACCGGAACCGTTTGGAGGGGTGATTATGGAGGCGATGGGAATGCGTCTGCCAGTAATTGCAACCAATATTGGCGGGTCGCCTGAGCAGGTGGAAGAAAAGGTTACAGGGTATCTTGTTCCGCCGAATAATCCGAAGATGTTGGCCGACCGAATATTGGAATTAAGCAAAGATGCAGCTCTACGCGTGCAGTTAGGCAGCGCCGGGTTAGAGCGTTTAGGACAGCGCTTTTCGCTGGCCAAAACGACGAAACAGATGGAACAAATTTACGAAGAAATTTTGACTGTTGGCAGTTCAATGACGACGGTAAAATAAAATGGAATTACACTGTTTCTTGAGGTAAGTTAAGGCGGTTACCGTATTAATCCCATTATGACCTCAGCTGAAAATCCTCCCAGATCGAATGATCTATATGCGCGTTTTTTAAAACCTGACTTTTTGGTTCCAGCATTGACGCTTATTGCTTGTCTGGTTGCGCTCTATGGATTTGTTCCTTATGCGACCGGCTACTGGGGCAAGGCGCGAACAATCGCTGACTGGACGTACGAAGGCTGGACCGGTAAGAGCGGGGATTATGCGCACGGTATGCTGGTCCTTCCGATTTGCGCGCTGATTATTTATCTCAAGCGTGAAAAAATTGCGCAATTGCCTCTGCAGGGCAATCGTTGGGGTCTAGTGGCGCTTGTGGTGGGATTGTTGATGTTTTGGATCGGGGTAAAGGCTGATAATGCTTACATTGGATATTTTTCGGCGCATGCGGTATCGGCGGGATTAATCATCTGGTTTTTCGGCTGGTCTCTGTTCAAGGAGCTTTTTTTTCCATGGATTTTTATTCTGTTCATGTGGCCATTTTCGTTCCTGGATAATGTTGTCGCCTTTCCGCTGCGACTGCTCATGTCGAATCTTGCCTATCATGTCCTGAATTTCATGGGGGCTCATTGCTCTCAGGTCGGTACCGCCGTTGTTTCCGCGCCTGATTACGTCCGAGGCATTAAGCAGGGCGAGAAGTTCGGCGTCGACGTGGCCGACCCCTGCAGCGGTATTCGATCGCTTTTTGCACTAACCATGTTCAGCGCGCTCTACGCCTATTTTATCCTGCCGAAAACATGGCAGAAATGGATCCTGTTCGCATGCTCGCCAGCCTTGGCGATTCTTGGAAATCTCACGCGTATTGTCATGCTTTCATTGGGTTCATTGCAGTTTGGATCGCAATTTGCCATTGGCACAAACGACGAGCCAAGCTGGTTTCATGAAGCGGCCGGCTATGCAGTCTTTTTAGTGGCTGTAGGCGGTATGATAGGAATTGGCTGGATCCTGGAACGCGACTGGAGTTTCATTCTGCGCCGCTCAAAGAAGTAGGCGCATGTCCCATGGCCGTCGAAAAAGTTGATGTAATCGGAACGCCTCTGGCCGTGGTTAATTACGAAACCGCCCTGGCGGAAGTACTTCAACTAGCCAAAGAGCCGCGCGCGACTGCGATCGCGGCAGCCAACACTCACCTCGTGGCTGAAGCGCGGCAGACGCCGTCTTTTCATGAAGTGATTAAGCAGTTCGATCTCATTCTGCCTGATGGCATGCCTCTGGTCTGGAGCATGCGTCGTCGCGGCGCTGTCGTTGCCGACCGTGTTTACGGTCCCTATTTCATGCAATATGTTCTTCAGCACACGCCGCGTCCCTGGAAACACTTTTTCTTTGGCGGCACGGAAGAAATATTACAAATGCTCGGTGTGGCGGCGCGGCGAATTCAACCAGATCTTGATATTGTGGGAACCTTTTCGCCGCCCTTTCGTGCATGGGAAGAGCGCGATCACGAGTACTTCGCTTACAAGATCAACCTGGTGGAACCTGATTTTATCTGGGTCGCTTTGGGAGGTGTCCGTCAGGAGCGTTGGATTATGCAAAATCGTTTTCGGTTTGATCGTGGTGTATTTCTGGCGGTAGGGGATGCGTTTTCACTCTTGGCTGGTGAACATCCATTTGCTCCCCCATGGATGCAGAAGGCGGGATTAACCTGGCTTTATCGAATGAACATGGAGCCCAAGCGCCTGGGGTTGCGCTATTGTAAATATAACAGTTTCTTCATTTATTATTACCTGCGCGATGCGCTTTTTGGCGCGTCCGGGAAATAATAATCCCGGCTAATTAGCTCCGAAATGGTGTCTCCACTGGTGAAAGCGGACGCGATAATAAAACGGCCTGAGGGCAAATTGTTCGCCCAATGTATGACCGAATTGATGTGCATCCAAATACGCAGCGGCCGCGCGAGCACGTTCGAGATCTTCTGTTAGCAGGGGGTTATCCTTGCTGGCCAGTGTGGCTTGTAAGGCACTTTCGAGACGGTCGAGCGATTGTTCGATACCTGCTACGTCCCGGATATGGCGCCTTGCGTTGTCACCGAGACGCAAACGGAACTGGGAGTCATTCGCCAGTCGTAAAATCGCCTCCGCCATCGTCGATTCAGTGCTGGCATGCAACCCGCATTCTTCATGGCGAGCCAGTTCAAGCTGGGCCTGGTCGATCCATGGCACCGAATGAACGATGACTGGTTTGCCGTAATTCATGGGTTCGGCGATGCCATAGCCAAAGCTTTCACCAATGGATGAGGCATGGAGTACGGCGTCAACAGCCGCCATGCTGAGACGTAATTCGGTAGGATCGCTCGTTGCCTTGAGAACAAGGAAGCGGTTGGAATGGGGATCTTCTTTCAGTTGTTGCGCGATTTTCGGCGGCGGTTCGCGCAGGAGAAGTTTAAGTCGCGGTTCTCTGGATAAAGCGCGCCGAAAAGCAGCGAGAGGCAAATCGGTCCATTTATTAGGCTCTGGTCGGGAATAACGGCCGAAAAGAATTTCGTCCGATTGTACGCCGCATCGCTTTCGCCATGCGCTGATTTCATCCTGAGATGGGCCGTCATCGGGATCGATTGGATAGACGGCAACGCTTTGCTTGCGGAAAAAATTCTCATCAAGCGGTTGAAAACTGCGCTGGGCGGCCTGCACGCTGCTGGTCCAGGAAACGTAGAGTCGAAAGTCGGTCCACTCCTGCGCCGGTCGATTCTTAAGACGCCCGAAAATGTTGGTTTCAACGACCGGGATTTTTTTTGACAATCGCTTAAGCGCGACACCGAGAACATCGCCGGCATGGGGAAATCCAGGGGCGTGGATATGGATGATATCCGGAGATATGGCGTTGAGATGATCTGCAATTTTTTCGGCATTTGCAGCAACAATGCTGACGGAGATTCCTGTGCTTTCGAGTCTTGCCCGTCGAGGGCCATCTTCCAGCGCCATTACATGAACATCATGATTTCGTTGATGCAAACCTACGGCCCAGAGGCAGGCTGCTTTTTCTGTGCCGCCTATTCCGAGGCCATCGAGAAAGGAAAGAACTTTCATTGCCGAAGAGACTTAAGATTTTGGCGAAGAAGGTAACAAGACACGCTGGCTCCATGCACGACGGCAAAGAGCAGCTGCAGCGGATAGGAAAAAGCAAAGAGCCGGATCAATAATATCCAAAACCCGGCATACGCAACCTGAGCCACGATTTTGCGCCAGGTTTGAGCGGCCAACCATCCGCCGCCCTTGATGTGAAGAATAACAAAAAAATCCTGTACAAGACAAAAGCAGCGACTGACAAAAAATCCCCAGGCCGCACCGGCGATTCCATACCTTTGCCAACCCAGCCAGACCACAGCGACCGTTAAAAGGGTGGTGCAAACCCGGATAATAAGGCCGGTGCCGACTCGATTCAGGGGCCCAAGTTGCGCTCCAGCAATGTTGCTCATCGACATCAGGGAATAGGCCGCGATGAGTGGAACGAAAACCGGTAAAACTCCAGCACCGGCCGTTTGTCCGAGCCAAAAAGTTAGTGCTGGTTTGGCCCACGCTGCAGACCACAGTGTTGCCAGCAGAAACCAATCAAAAATAAATTGAAAAGTCGTATTATAAACCGCCGCAGCTTCAGACATGGCGTCCCGGCCCACGGCCCGACTCGTATTGTGAAAGACTGGTCCCATCACGGCGACGCTTAATCCACTGAGTCGACTCCCGACATTTGTGGCGACGCTGTAATGCGCAAAGTCGGGTGGCGGGGCAAGTTTGCCAAGGATCAAACGATCTGATGCGCCAAAAAAAGCCCCAATGAGTAAATCAGCGAATATTTTTGCGGTGAAAGTGGCCATCTCGATAAAACGAGTCCGGCGAAAAAAATCGAAATGAAATCTCAGGGCATATTTTTTTTGTGAACGCCAGATCAGCCAGCCGGCTTGCCCAAGCAAAATCAGGCTGGCCCAGCTCAACAAAATCAGTGGATTGCCCGTTTTTTTTGCGAGATAAATGGAAGGAACAATCGTAAGGAGGGTTATCACAATCCGTAATCGGGAAAGGAAAGCGAAATCAAGATGAGCTTGAGAGAGGATGTACCACAATTGCCCATAATAGCTGAAAAAGAGACCCAATCCTCCGGCGACAAAAGACCATTTTAAGAGACCAACGTTTGCAGGAGCGACGTTAAACCATTCCGGCCCGAAGTAGAACCCGGTGACGGTAAAGCCAATCGACATGGCGATGAGCAGCGGCACTGCGACGGCGTGCCCGGTTCCCCAGTATTCCTTTACGGCTACCTGGTCCTTGCGCGCCAAAGCTACTCCGACATATCGCCCGACGGCCACTCCGAGGCCAAGATCCATGAATCCGAACGCACCCGTAAAAGTCAGCACATACGACCAAAGCGCGTACATATCGAGCCCGAGATAGCGCAAGAAGAGGGGAACGGAAACCAAGTTGACCAACGTGGCGACAACCAGCGGGGCGAGGCTCCAGAGAGTTTGTTTTTGCAGGCTCATCGACAGAGGGCGGCCGATTCTGTGGGGGCTCGTTTTTCCATTCAAGAGAGATTGGCTGGAGCGCTTGGGAATGACAACTCTGCTTGTTTTAAGTCAGTGAAAAACAAAGCTTTCGCAGGTTTTGACTGCCTCGGGTTTGTTTGCCAAGATGCTCTTGTCCTCACGGGCACTATGGCTTCGTCTTCATTCGATACCTCCAACCAGGGTAATACGCCCCTTATTTCCCTCGTCGTCCCTTTTTTCAACGAGGCCGATGTGCTCGAAAGACTGCTCGAGAAACTGGAGGAAATCATCCATTTCAATTCGGGATATCGCTGGGAACTGCTGATGATCGATGATGGCAGCTCAGATAATTCACTGGAACAACTGGAAAAAGTGCGACCTAGCTTTTCCGCCGAACTGCGGCTTATTCGCCTCTCGCGCAATTTTGGCCATCAACTTGCGCTTATGGCCGGCCTTGATAAGGCAACTGGTGATGCCGTTATTTTTCTCGATGCGGACCTGCAAGATCCCCCGGAGCTGATTACTCAATTTTTGCAGAAATGGCGAGAGGGTTACGATGTAGTTTATGGGGTTCGAAACCGGCGCGAAGGTGGGGTATTGAAAAAGTTTTGTTATTGGATTTTTTACCGCCTGTTCCAGCGTTTGGCGGAGGTTCAGATACCGCTCGATGCAGGCGATTTTGGGTTAATCAGCCGCCATGCCGTTGATGTCATTAAAACGATGCGTGAGCAGGATGTTTTTCTGCGCGGCATGAGATCATGGGTTGGCCATCGCCAGATTGGCATCCCCTACGACAGGCCCAATCGGCACGCTGGAACTACAAAATACACCATCGAGCATTTACTGAAGCTCGCTTCAAGCGCGTTCTTTGGTTATTCATCCGTGCCGCTGCGTTTTGCCACGCTATTGGGATTAAGCTCCGTTTTGCTGTCGCTGATTTACGCTAGCTACTCTTTATATGGCAAATTTGTCATCGGCCAGAATCCGCCCGGTTGGACATCTCTCGTCATGGTCGTTCTCGGGCTGGGTGGATCACAGTTGGTCAGTATTGGAATTCTTGGTGAATACGTCGGTCGCACTTATCGTCAAAGCCTCAATCGTCCTCTGTATGTTGTCGCGGAAGATCGATTGATGCCAAAATGAGCGCTGTCTTTTCTTATTTCAGACACTCGGTCGCAGCGCGATTTCTATTAATTTGCGTGCTTGCCGCGGCAATCCGAATGGCCGGTATTGGCGATCAAAGTTTTTGGACAGATGAAGTGCTTACGCTCAAAATCAGTCCTCAACCCTGGGATCAGATGCTTGCTTCGTTGAAGAACGACGAAAGCTGCAAGCCGCCCATTTACTATGTGGTCATGCATTTCCTGCTCGGGAAAAATCCGGACGAAACCCAGGCACGAATCCCGAGCGCAATCTTTGGAGCTCTGAGTTGCGGCGTTTTTCTTTTAGTGGGTGAAAACTTGTGGGGGTTGCGCCGGGGCTGGCTCCCTGCAGCGCTGCTGCTCGTTTCACCATTTGCCTTATGGTATAGCCAGGAGGCGCGGATGTATTCTCTTTGGCTTTTATTGGATTTAACGACCCTCTATTTCTTTCTGAAGTATCGAAGCGAGCATCGGATATCGTGGCTGTTGTTGCTCGCCGGAAGTGCCGCGACCAGTTGTTACACGTTTACGTACGGTTTTTTCCTGCTCGCATGGCTTGGTTTTGCGGCACTCGCTGACGCTGATAAGTATGAAACGAATACCTTGAAAAGGCTCATTGCGGCTCTCTTGCTTTGCTTGATTCTATTTTTGCCCGGGCTTTGGCAGATGATACACCTGGCAAACAGCGCCCTGACCCAATTCAACAGGGGTTTGGTATTGGAAGCGTTCGGGTTCACCTTTTTTGTATTGGCTTTTGGATTAACGCTGGGCGCCACGCAGGAACAATTACGCTTATTGGGAACCGGATTTTTTAAATTACATATCGTCGAGACAACCTGGATGGCTTTTCTCGGCATCGCCGTTCTCTTCCTTGTTTTCGTGGGGATTCGGGCAATTCGTAAAGATCGAAATTTAATCGGCTTGATCCTTGGTGGATTGATGGTTTTCTGTGCCGGCCCTGCGCTCGTCAGTCTTCTGAGGCCCAACGTCACATATAATCCGCGTTACGCGCTCGTTGCGCTTATTCCATTCTTACTTCTACTGTCCGCCGCTATTCCAGCGGCGATTAAAACGCGGAGCGGCCTCTTTTGTCTTTTTCTTTTCTCCTTTGGTCTTTTAGCCAGCGATTTGAATTATTACTTTGCTACCGCGTATCAGAGAGATGACCTCCGCGCGGCGACCTCGTATATCGTGGACAGAAAATGCTCTTTGGTCCTCGTTTCCGCTACTTTTAGCTCACCGGTAGTAGATTATTACGGAAAAAATCAGCTGACGGTGCTCCCATATCCGCCCAAGGACCATTTGATCGAGGAATTAAATCCAGCGCAACCGTTATGGAAACAGCTCAAGGAGGCGGGAAGATTTGCATGGGTCTATACACGACCTGACCATTGGGATCGGCAGGGACATTTTCCGCAATGGTTGAAAGAAAATTTTAATATCCTCGAAACAGGTCATTGGACCGGCGTAACCGTTTTTATTTGCACACCGCGCCAGCCGGCCGCTCCGGGTAACTGATGGTGAAAAGCGCTTACGCAAAGCAATATAACGAACTGACCGCGCGTCATTGGTGGTGGATTTCACGGCGCGACTTGATTCTTCAGCTGGTGCGGCAAAGGTTAAAAAATCGAAGCACGGGCGAGATTTTGGATGTTGGCTGTGCGGGCGGCCAAATGTTACAGGAGTTGGTTGCTTTGGGTCGTGTTACGGGAGTGGAGCCGGACATGAATTTGGCAGAAGAAGCGGCGAAGCACGAAGAATTCCACCTCATCCCTGAATCGATCGAAAACGCTCCGCTTGAAACAGGCCGGTATGATCTAGCGTTGGCATTGGATGTGATTGAGCACATCGAGAATGATTTAGGCGCTTTGCGGAAAATCCACGGGTCGTTGAAACCAGGCGGTCAACTCATCCTGACCGTTCCGGCGCTTGCTTCGTTATGGAGCGAGCACGACGTGGCCAACAAACACTTTCGTCGCTATGAAAAGAAGCAATTGATGGGGGTCTTGCGAGAAGCCGGATTTCAAGTTGAGCTTTGTCGCTTCTTCTTTTTTTGGACGGTTTTCCCATTTTTACTACGACGCTGGCTTTTCCGCGCCGATCCAGCAGATAGTAAAAAAGCCGAGCAATACGAAGTCAAAATACCGCCCAGTTCGATCAACGCCATTTTGACTGCTTATTCTTCCCTGGAACATCACGTGGCGGTGGGATTACCGTTTCCCTGTGGAACTTCACTCTTGGCTATAGCCGTTAAGAAGGGCGATTAAGGCTCTTAGTGAGGCGATGACCAGAGTTTGCAAGATTTCCTTACTCTGCTAGTTTTACACGATGAAGACAGCGATAGTAACCGGTTCAGCCGGATTGATCGGTTCCGAGACAGCCCGACGGTTCGACCAGGAAGGTTTCCGAGTGATCGGGATTGATAATGACATGCGCCGTTCTTTTTTTGGAGCGGAAGCCTCGACGCTGCCCACGCGTCAAAAATTGCAGAAAGAATTGAAGCAATATATTCACTGCGACAAAGACATCCGCGATAGCGCAGCCATGAATGATTTATTCAAGCAGTATCGCGGCCAAATCGATGTGGTTGTGCATTCGGCGGCTCAGCCTTCTCACGACTGGGGCGCCAAGGATCCACAAACCGATTTTGCGGTCAACGCCGTGGGGACTTTGAATATCCTGGAAGCGGCGCGACAAAACTGCCCGGAAGCAGTTTTTGTTTTTACGAGCACGAACAAAGTTTACGGGGACACGCCCAACCGTCTACCGCTCAGCGAACAGCCCAAGCGCTGGGAAATCGACCCGAAACATCCTTTCACCAACGGCATCGATGAAACGATGTCGATTGACCAGACGACCCATTCGATGCTCGGAACGAGCAAAACTGCCGCCGACGTTTTAGTCCAGGAATATGGCCGCTATTTCGGACTGCCGACCGTTTGCCTGCGCGGAGGTTGTCTAACCGGTCCGGCGCACGCGGGGACCGAAATGCATGGTTTTCTCGCGTATTTGATGCTTTGCACGGTTAATGCGCGTCCTTACCGGGTTTTTGGATACAAAGGCAAACAAGTGCGGGATAACATCCACAGTCACGATTTTGTCGAGGCGATCTGGCAGTTTTATCTCCAACCCCGCAAAGCAGAGGTCTATAATATGGGCGGAAGCCGTCATTCGAACTGTTCCATGCTGGAAGCCATCGACTTGTGCGAAAAAATCAGCGGAAAAAAACTCGAATATACGCTAGTCGAAGATAACCGGGTTGGCGACCATATGTGGTATATCAGCGATGTGCGGAAGTTTCAGGAACATTATCCCAAATGGCGTTATAAGTACGATTTAGCGGCCATTTTGCAGGAAATTCACGAAGCGGACCTTAAAACAAAAAAATAGAAGCCGATGGAAAAACAACTTTCCATTTGTTTCCCGGCTAATCCGGGTTAAAATACCATTTGATGAAGTCGATCGATGACATCATTCGTGATGAATGCCTGCCGATGCGTGATTGCATGCTGACGATTCAGGACGTTAATGGCGAAGCGGGCTTCCTTTATTTCAAGGACACGGAATTAATCGAAGCGAACTATGCAGCGCTCTGGGGCAAAGAAGCGCTCGGTGAGGTATTGACGTGGAATCTGGCCGAATACGCGGTGGCACCACTGCCTCTGGGCATTAAGCGTTCGCTGTGGGACTCGCTCGAATCACTGCTCAACCCCAAGCTGGAGCCGACGGCCAGCGGTCGCATTCCGATTTTAAAAGCGCGTTACAGCAAAACGAGCGAAGAAGAGAACGAAGATGCGGGCTTATTTGACGCCTTCAAGGAAATCCCGGGTGTGCTCAAAATCATGCTGTTAGCGAATAATCAGCAGCGGGTTCTTTTTGAGGCGACGAATCTGCAATCGGAACAGACCGATTGGACCGTGGAATTTTTACAAAAGGCGAAGGCGGCGGGCGAGACACTCGGTTTCGGGCAGCTCGATAAATGGCTGATGAATACCGATCGCTATCATCTCATCGCCTTGCGACATGAGAAGGGCATCCTCGTTGTGGTGCGTCAGCCGGAAGGTCCGCTGGATGATTTTGAAATGGCCTGTGAAGAGGCCGCCATGAAATAAATGAGCTTAAGCGTTGATGATGCCCTGAAGAAGATTGCCTCACTCGATGGCGTGAAGGCGGCGTTTGTTTTTAACCAGTACCATGCCGTCCTCGCGCGCGAAGTGCCGGAGAATTATGGCAACGATATCCTAAAGCGCATCGCCGGGCAGCTATATCAATTGGCGGTTTTAAGCTGGAATAGCGGCACAGTGACGCAGGAATTCCGGGTAAGTTACGATCACGTTACGCTCTACACGCGGTTGTTCGCACAGCAACTTTACCTGGCGGTCTTTATCGACCGAAAGTTCGATACGCCCGAGGTTCGGCAGCCGTTGAACCTGAACATTCTCGTCCTGGAGAAGGCGTTTCGGCGCGGCCAGGAAAATGTCGAGAATACGCCCATGGCGCAAGTGGCCGCCATCGCCGAGCAAACCCTCAAGACGGCGGCCGATCGTGACGAAACTTTTGCTGGCACCGTGCGCCGGTTTTGTTTCCAGTTTCTGGGTTTGCATGGCCACGATTTGGTCGATTTTGGCATTGAGGACGAATTATTGATCGTCCCTCTACGCAGCGAAGAGGACATGCGTAAACTGGTCAATTACATCACCGCCCGCGTAGCGCACCCCCTGAAGCGCCGGATTATCGAAGAAGGTCTGGAAGAGCTGCTTAAGAATACCCTCAAGGTCTGAAGACTTCCTCGTTGCCGTTTTGGTTTGCCATTTTCTTCGGTCCCCGCATACTCGACGGTTCAGCCTCAAAAATAGGGCCGTTAGCTCAGCGGATTAGAGCGCCTGACTACGGATCAGGAGGCCAAAGGTTCAAATCCTTTACGGCCCAATTTTTCAGCAATTATTTCCAAAGCTGATAGAAGAGCTGACCGGAGCAGACCAGCCCGGTTACGACGATAAAACCGCGAACCAGGGTAAGAGACAGCCGGTGGGCCATGCGCGATCCGATCCAACCACCGATAAATGAGCCCGCCCCCAGGATCAAAACTGTCGGCCAGTCAATCAGACCAAAAAAAGCGAAATAGATGCCCGCGACAGCATTCATGGCAAACGCCAGCAGCACCTTTAACGTATTCATTTCATGGATGCTGGCAAAATTAAGAAATCCGAAATAGCACAGCAACAAAATGCCGACGCCTCCGCCGTAGTAACCGCCATAGATTGAAATGAGCAGTTCAATCAGAATCAGGCCCAGCCGGGTACGCGGCGAAGCTTTTGAGAGCGTAATGGAAATAGGCGAAGAATGAGTCAGTTTTGATATGACGCCTTGGAGCATAAAGAGCAGCGTTGCAAACAGAATCAGGAACGGCACAAGCCGATCGAAAACAGGGTGCGGCGTTCGTGTCAGGAGAACAGCACCGATTAAGCCTCCCACCAAACTAATTGGCGTAAAAAAGCGGAGCCAATGCCGGGTAGCGCCTAGGTGACGCCGGTATCCGCCCAGGCTGCCGAGGAAAGCGGGCAATTGGCCGAGCGATGTGGTGGCGTTGGCTACAATAGGCGGAAGCCCGAGAAAAACGAGCATCGGAAAAGCAAAAATGGTTGAACCGGCGGCAACAGCGCTCAGCCAACCGGCCACAAATCCCACAAGGAGAACACAAGTTTCGATGCCGACAGATCCAGTCATGGAGTGGGTGGCTTTTCGAGGCTACCCTTCTTCTCGAGGGCGGCTTCGAGGGCAAGATCCATGACAAGGTCGGCGAGGGGAACGGTGCCGCGATCGAGAGCGGCGTTTGCTTCCTTGAGCGCGGTGAGGTTCTCGGATTGAAGGGCTGTTTCGACGGCTTTCATCAATTCTTCGATTCCGGTTACTTCCGCGGGTTGAATCCGGGAACCAACTTCGGCCAGCGCTTTGCGGGTGCTCTGGAGCATCGTGCCCGACTTGATCTTGGCTTCGACCCATTGTCGTTGGGCGATGTCGTCAAAAGCATGCTCAACCGATTCGGCCACCATTTTCTCTACATCGGCGTCCGAGACATCCACGGCCGATTTCATTTTTACAATTTTTTGTGAGCCGGTTTTGATGTCGCGTGCGAGGACGCTGAGGATGCCATCGGCATCAATCTCGAATTGGACGCCGACGCGTGGCACTCCTTTGGGCGCAGGAGTGAATTCAAGGTCGAACTGGCCGAGCGACCAGTTGTCTTTCACCATTTCCCGCTCGCCCTGCAGGACGTGGATCTTCATCAATTTCTGGTTGTCGACCGCCGTGGTGAACATTTCTCCGGCCTTGGTCGGGATGGTCGTGTTGCGCGGGATGATGACGTTCATCAGTCCGCCGAATGTTTCGAGGCCCAGTGAGAGCGGCGTGACGTCGAGAAGCACCATGTTATTGATGCCACCAGAAAGAATCGCGGCCTGTATCGTCGCGCCAATGGCGACGGCTTCATCGGGGTTGATTGATGTATTCGGCTCGCGCATGAAAATTTCTTGAACGAGCGCGCGAACAAGCGGCATGCGTGTCTGGCCGCCGACAAGGATGACTTCGTCGAGATCTTCCGGTTTCAGTTTCGCATCACTGAGCGAACGGACGCAGGGATTGCGCGTCTTTTCGACAATGGCTTTGGAGAGAATATTAAGCTCTTCGCGTGTGACGGTGGTTGAAAAACTGGTTTGATCACGCACAAAAGGCAGCTCAATCGTTACTTCGCTGGCAGTCGAAAGCTTGCATTTGGCCTTCTCGGCTTCTTCGCGCAAACGCGCCAGGAGGGCAGCGTCGACATTCATTTTTAATTTTACCGCGACGCGGCGCGAGAGTTCGTCAGTCAGCGCGGTGTCGATGTCATCGCCGCCTAGTCGCGTATTCCCGTTCGTGGAAAGGACCTGGAAGACGCCCTCGTTCAATTCCAGGACGGAAATGTCAAATGTGCCGCCGCCGAGATCGTAAACGGCAATTTTTGCGCGCTTTTTTAATTTATCGAGGCCGTAAGCGAGGGCCGCTGCCGTTGGTTCGTTGATGATTCGCTCGACGTTAAATCCCGCAAGAACGCCCGCCTGCTTGGTGGCGTTGCGCTGGGCGTCATTAAAATAGGCCGGAACCGTGATGACGGCCCGATCGACCGTTTCACCAAGCGCACTTTCGGCATCGCGCTTCAACTTTTTCAGGATCAAAGCCGAGATTTCCTCGGGCGTATGCGATCGGCCGTGAATTTCGACCGTGACCGGCCCCGCGCCTTCGCCTTTGAGCGGATAACTAACGATAGCTTCTTCATGCGAAATCTCAGCTCCGCGCCGACCCATGAAGCGTTTGATCGAGGAAACGGTTTCACGTGGCTTGATGCTGCGAACGTTTTTGGCGGGTAAACCGACAAGCGGCTCCATGCCGGAGCCGGGGAAAGAGACGACGGAGGGAGTCAGGCGCTGTCCATCGGAGTCAGCCAGTAAAATGGGAAAACCATCCTCCATCACTCCGATGAGTGAATTGGTGGTGCCGAGATCAATGCCGACGATTTTAGACATAAGCGTGCTGGCCCGACTTTAGCCTAATCGGCCAATAAAGCGAGCTGACGTTCTTCCAGCTGCTGTTTCCAGCGGCTGATGTAGGAGTATTTCCGGTAGAGCGTCTCGAGCATGTCGAAATCCTTTTTCCCATTGCGCCAATCCAGGTCGAGGGCGACTAGGTCAATATCGAGCTGTTGTTCCGCAGCGGCAATTTTATTTCCCAGCGAGATGGTTTCGTCCTGCTGCGCGAGGCTTCGAGCCAGGAGCGAGGCTTTTTCGAGCGCGCTTGAGGCCTGTGCTTTCTCCTTGAGGAAGGCATCCACCTTTTGGCAGAGCTGGCCGACCTCGACGAAAAGATCCATCGTACCCGGGGGAATCTTCTGCACATCCTTGGGCTTCGCGCCGCTTTCCAGCTCGTAAAGATAAATCAACCGCTCTTTCGGATCGCGCAAAATCTGCCACGCCTTGTTGATCCGCGCATAACGCGCTTCCGCTTCCTTCTTTTGCTCGGGCGGACTTTGCTGGAATTTATCGGGATGGAGCTGGGCGCTGAGTCGCGCAAATTGTTCCTTAAGCGCTGCCGTATCGAGCGCGGGAGCAGGCGGCAATTCAAAAACGCTGAATACTTCTTCAGGCATAAAAACGATGGCGGCCGCTCAGGCGCTGAAACTTTCGCCGCAGGAACAATGCGCCGACGCGTTGGGGTTGGTGACCTTGAAGCCGCCCTTTTGCAAATCATCGCTAAAATCGAGTTGTGAACCGCTCACAAAAAGCGCGCTCTTCGGATCGATCACAACATTCACGCCCTTCGAAACAACAAGGATGTCACGATTGGCCGGGCCATCCACGAGGTCCATTTTATATTGGAGGCCCGAGCAACCGCCCCCGACGACAGCGACCCGTAAGGCACCCTGGGGCCGTCCCTGCTTGGTCAGCAGACCTTTCAGCCGATTCGCCGCCGACTCCGTGATGAGGCACAGCTTTTCATTGCCGATCTTGTAATTGACGGCGGTTGTGGGAGAGGCTGCTTCCATACTCTCAATATAATCCACTTTACAGACAGTATCAAGATCGCCGCGAACGTGTTTTTGGACGATCTTCGCGCAACAAAACCGGTTTCAGCTGACGTTGTGACATCCGCAATCGGGCAAAAGGAACGAGTAAAACCGCTGCAAAGACAAACAACAGCAGGCTTTCAGGTTCTGGGATAACATCGAGGAGAAAGGGATCATTTTGCCCCAATGGATTGCTTCCATAAGCCAGAATTTCCCCTGTGGAAGTAATGGCAAGTGCGTCCTCGATGGTATAACCGGAATCCGCTGGGTCCAATAGTGAGTTTAAATCGAGCATTGTGCTCGTCCCGTGCAGGATAATAAAGGCGCGGTCGTTACCTGAACTATCGTAGGCGTCACCGATAATATCGCCGGCGGCATCCATTCCGTAAGCGCCACTGAATGTTCCGCCAAGGTTACCGAGATCGACCATACCTCCGCCCGAGGTCCACATAAAGGCATGCGTAATTCCGGCCGTGGCGGTATCTGAATACCCGAGGACCACTCCACTATCTGTGATAACTTTCGGAACGGCGACAGATCCCCCCAAGGTTCCAATGTCGGTCATCGAACCCCCGTTCGGGATAATAAAGGCGTGCTGGTCTCCCGATACGGTATTCGAAGTGCCTGCAATGTCCCCGTTATTGTTGATGGCAATAGCAGAGCTGTACGCGCCCCCAAGTGTGCCCAGGCTTACGATGCCGCCGCCGCTCGTCCATTTAAAAGCGACGCCGCTTCCAAATTGATCGGAGATAATCGCATTATAAGCAAAGCCGACGACGGTTCCGGAATTATTCACTCCTTCAGCGCTTGAATTGGGATAACTCAGTGCTCCTGGATTAGTCACGGAAGTGTCAGTGGTGTTATATACAAACGCTTGCGGAGCACCGCTAAAAAAACTTTGTCCTACCACATAAGTGCCGGATGGGCTCACCCCGAACGCACCGGACGCTCCTGTTAGCGGTGGATCCATATTCACCATTCCGGTTCCGCTGGTCCAAGTGAAAGCGTTAAAATTGCCATTCGTGCCTGCTGTCGCATAAGCCTGCCCCACGACAAACCCCGAATCGGTGATCCCGAATCCTCCGGCGCCAAGATCAAATCCCGGTAATCCGCCCAAGTCAGCGGTTATACCGTATTCTACGGCATTTGCATGGGCGGCCAATAAAAGACCTGAGGCCAGTGCAATCCATGAGAGTCGAAATCGATGCATCTAACATAATATAATGCATACTAAATATCAATCAATTCACCTAAACGTAATACGTCTGGTTGCAGTGATTTATGCCTGAATTAACTCAAACGCAATGATCGCGAATGTAATGAAACGCGGGGTGACGAATCAGTCGATTCTGGGCTTGGTGCGTTGCTCTTACGATTTCCCGGTGTGTGGGCACCAGTGTGACAATATCGGGGACGTTCTCGAACAGCATGCGCCGCGCTACTGCATCTTCTTCCGATTCGTTCCATTGAGGTTGGGAGTGTATGGCGGCATTCTGGAGCAAACTGGAAACATCCTCGATCGCTCGTTTGTCAAATTTCGGATAGGTCTCCAGTTGATAATTGTAAGCAGTTTCTTTTCTATGAGGGGGTCGTAAATGGGTCAGCAAAAAAGTCAGCTGGGAATTGGTCTGGGTCGCCATATTAAAAATAAAATCATCCAGTTCCGCAATGGCCACGCGAGAGCAGAGATGAAGGTGAGCTCGACGCGTAGCTCTTACCATTTCTTCATGGCTCGGATTCAGTTGATGAATCGCTTCATTATTAGCCAGTAATCTGCTTACCTTTCCGAACATTTCGTTATCAGGATTTCTCGGTTCTCTGCCCAGGGCAACTCCTTGCGGCAATGAAAATGCCAGTAATTCCGCGGCGAATGGAGTTGTGTTGGCGAATGTTTGACGACCGGATCCGGCGGGCACTGCTTGAGAAAAAATGAACGACTCCAGGGTTTTAATTACTTCCGGACGCGGTTTCTGAACAATCTGCAGGGCTGCGCCGGACTCACTGACAGAAGGGGGAGAAGATGTAAAAACTGGGGAATTTGCGAGAGGGAATGGAGGCGCAGTGCTCATTCCATCAGGCGTACCGAAGACACCTTATCTTTGACAGGTAAGTCCTCGCCGAGCAATCAGTTGGAAACGTCTTTTTCAACCGTATTATGTGGCTTGAAAAATGGCCCTAATCTGATACGATGTCAAATCCGGAAATTGTTATTGCGATTTTTTGCATTTCCCGAAAACAAGACCATGAAACATCCTGATTTCCAGAAAATGAAGGCCGAAGGCCAGAAGATTTCCGTGGTCACCGTTTACGACTATACCTCGGCTAAGATCGTCAACAGCTCCCAGATCGATTGCCTTCTCGTCGGCGACAGTCTCGGCATGACGATGCACGGTTTTAGGGACACGCTAAGCGTTACCACCGAACTCATGGCCATTCACACCGCGGCGGTCTCGCGAGGCGCCCCGGACAAATTTATCGTTGCCGACATGCCGTTTCTGACATTTCGCAAGGGTATTCCGGCCGCTCTCGACTGCGTGACGGAACTGGTTCGGGCGGGAGCGCATGCCGTAAAACTGGAGGGAGTCGACGGGCATGAAGATGTCATCCGCGCCATTGTCGAGTCAGGCGTGCCGGTCATGGGTCATCTCGGTATGACGCCGCAATCGATCCATCAACTGGGCGGCTACCGAATCCAGGCCAAGACGATCGATGCCACCAAAGTTTTGCTCAACCAGGCGCTTCGGCTGGAAAAGGCGGGCTGTTTCGCCATGGTGCTTGAGCTCATGTCCACCAAAGCCGCGCGCGAAGTTTCGCGCAAGCTGCGTATTCCGACCATCGGTATTGGCGCCGGCCCCGACACAGACGGGCAGGTGTTGGTATTCCAGGATGTGCTCGGCTTGAATCCCGATTTCAATCCCCGCTTTGTCCGCCGTTACCTCAAGGGTGCCAAATTGGTTGGCGGCGCGATCGATAATTTCCATACCGATGTTCGCAGCGGCGCCTATCCCTCCGCTGAGGAGTCATATCCTTGACCGCTCCGCAGGTGATTCGCTCCGTCGCCGCATGGCAAAAGCTGCGACGCGGCCCTGAATTTTTTGGCAAAACAGTCGGTCTCGTACCGACAATGGGAGCGCTCCACGCCGGCCACGCCGAGCTGCTGCGCCGCGCGGCAAAAGAAAACGATATCGTCGTGATGACTCTTTTTGTCAACCCGACCCAGTTCAACGATCCGAAAGACCTCGATCGATATCCGCGCGACTTGGAGAAAGATCTTAAAATCGTGGCGGAAACCGGTGGCCATTATGTTTTGATGCCGGAACCGGCTGAAATGTATGCGGACGAATATCGCTATGAAGTCCGCGAAAAGAAATTGAGCCGGATTCTAGAAGGAGAACATCGTCCGGGACATTTTGAAGGCGTTCTCACCGTGGTCTTGAAATTGCTGGCGCTGGCGCGCGCCGACCGCGCTTATTTTGGCGAAAAGGATTACCAGCAACTCGAGCTCGTGCGCGGCTTGGTCGCCGCATTTTTTATCGATACGCAGATCGTGGCCGTACCAACGGTGCGCGATACAGATGGTGTCGCGCTGAGTTCGCGTAATGTCCTGCTGACCCCGGAACAAAGAAAACAAGCGGCGTTGTTCCCCGAATTATTAAAATCGGATCTTTCCGTCGATGAAATTCGCAAGCGCTTGGAAAAAACGGGATTTATTGTTGATTACGTCGAGGACAATAAAGAAATGGGGCGGCGACTTGGGGCTATCCAGCTTGGGAAAGTCCGACTGATCGATAATTTTAAGATCTGACTTTTATCCCAGCCCATTGACCAGCAAGGCCAGTCCCTGCGGCCACAGGCCAAGAATCACCATCGCAGCGATCAGGAGACTGAGCAGAATTCGCGTCGGCCACTTAATCGGAATCGGCGTGAAATCGATTGGCTCAGACCAAAACATCGCTTTAACCACTCCGAGATAATATGAGAGCCCGATGACAGAAGCGACGAGAGAGAGCCAGAACAGCACTACAAAGCCCGCTTCCCAGGCGGCCAGCAAGATGCTGAGTTTCCCCAAAAATCCGACAAGCGGTGGAATGCCGGCTAGTGAAATCAACGCCAAGAGAAGAGCGACGGCGGCCAACGGCGCACGCCTCCAGAGTCCGGCATAAGTATGGATTTGTTCACTCTGAAGTTTGGGCGAGATGACCGTGATGACCAGTAATGCTGTCATCGTCGCGAGAAAATAGGCGATCAAATAAACACCGAGGGCCGTCATGCCCGCGCGGGTGTGATTTGATGCCACGACGGCAACCAGTAGATAACCCGAGTGTCCAATACTGCTATAGGCGAGAAGGCGCTTAAGATTGCGTTGAGGAATCGCCGCGAGGTTGCCAAGAAGCATCGAGAAAGCGGCCAGGGCGACGAGGGTGGGTTCGAATAGGGCGCCGCGTTCACCAGAGTCGGGTGCGACAATTTCAGTGAAGATGCGCAGCAACAGAACGAATCCGGCCGCTTTCGAGCCAACGGAAAGAAACGCCATCACCGGAGGTGGTGCGCCTTCATAAACGTCGGGTGTCCAGAAATGAAACGGAACCGCCGAAATCTTGAAACCAATGCCGACAAGAATCAGGAGCAGCCCGAAGATAAGACCCACATGGGGGCCGGGCAGGGAAAGCGCGGCAAAGACAGTGATGAAAAGCGTGCTGCCGCTCAGTCCGAAAACGTAGGCGATGCCCATCACGAGGAAGGCGGAAGCCAGGGCCCCGAGGATGAGATATTTAACGCCAGCCTCGAGCGCGACTGCGCTGTGACGCTGGTAAGCAACGAGAAGGTAAAACGAGACGGTAACGAGCTCGAGCGCGACAAAGAGCGACATGAAATCGATCACCGATGCGAGCAGCAACAAACCGGAAGCGGTAAACAGGGGGATAATAAAAAATTCGGGCTCGGGAGGCTTTTCATCGCTCGTCGGATGGAGGCTCATGCAGATCACCAGCGCGGTGACAGCCAGAAAAAAGAGCTTAAAAAAGCGGGCGAGATGGTCCCACACGCACAAGCCCGACCAATAGGTGATGTGATTATCCGGCAGCGGCAGGCGCAATGTCGTAATGAAGATCACGATGATCCCAACCAACGCAAGGCGTCCTATGCAGCGACCGCCAAGACCAAGAAAGAGTTGCGCCAATAGCAGAAAGCCAGCAAGAGCCGCGATCAGATTTTCCGGTGCGAGCCAGTTCATGTTAACTCTGGCTGATCAAAGCCTGGATGGTTGGTTGCGCGATTTGTAAAACGATTCCCGGCATGAAACCGAGAAGCAGAAGAGCGGTCATCAAAAGGACATAGGGAGACTGATGGGCAAAACCCTGGATGTCTTCAACTTGCCTATAACGTTCGGGCAGGTCGCCAAAAAAGATCCGGTTGATCGCGCGCAATTGATAAACGGCGGAAAGAACGACGCCCCAAAGTGCCAGCATCGTGGCGATTGGAAATTGGGCAAATGCGCCGAAGAAAATTAAGAGTTCGCCGGGGAAGTTGGCGAGGCCCGGCACGCCGATGGCGGCGAAGGAGCCGATCATGAACGCGGTCGCGAGAAATGGCGTGCGTTTGCCCAGGCCGCCTAATTCCGAGAACCGATTCTCGCCCGTGCGCTGCTGGATTTCCCCGGCCAAACCGAACAGGAGCGCCGAGCTGAGGCCATGGGCGACCATCAGCAAAATAACACCGCTTAATCCGATCGTATTGAAAGCGAGCAGTCCCAGGAACAAATAACCCATGTGCATCACGCTCGAAAACCCAAGCATGGTTTGCAGTTCTTTCTGCGCGAGCGTGACCATGCCGACATACAAAATATTACCGAGCAGAAGGAAGGTAAGGCCATATTGAATGACCGGATCCATCGACCCAAGCGGCAGGAGCGGCAACGCTACGCGCAAGAGGCCGTAGATACCGAATTTTTTGAGCACGCCCGCGTGAAGCATCGCTGCGCCGGGAGGCGCGGCGGCATAACCGGATGGCGCCCAGCTGTGAAATGGGAAAAGCGAAACCAATATCCCAAAACCGGCCAGCAACAAGGCATAGAGAGGCATTTGCTCGTGGCGCGTGAGGGGATTTTCAGAAAAATATTGTTGAAGGGTCGGTAGATCAAAAGTTCGCGACCCTGCGGGCATGGTCATCACCAGCGCAATCAACCCAGCGAGGAGAATCAAACTGCCCACCGTGAGATAGAGCGTCAGCTGCATGCTCGCGAATTGTCGATTTTGACCGCCCCAGATACCGATAAGGAGGAACGTGGGAATCAGCGCCACTTCGTGGAAGATGAAGAAAAAGAAAAGATCGAGCGAGATGAACGCGCCAATGGCTCCAGCGGAAATTAGCAGGAGACAAATGTAAAACTCGGCTGGGCGTTTGATATTATCCGGCGAAACGGCCACCGCTGCGACAGTCACAAAAGTGGTTAACAGAACGAGCGGCAGGCTGATGCCGTCGACGCCAACATGCAGATGAATATTGGGTAGAAATGGAAGAGCGTTCCATGGCAGATCGAACACCATCTGGTAGCCCGCTTTGTCGGATTGAAAGAAAAGCAGGAGGCTGAGACTGACCGACAAACTGAACAAGGCGGTGGTCAAGGCGATCGCTTTCGGCGGTAACTTGGCCATGATCAGCCCAACGCCGGCCAGCAGAATAACGAGAAGAAAGAGTAGGGGCATGTTAGTGCAAAAGAGTAAAGTAAACGACCAGCGCAGCGCCCAGGCTGAACAGGAAAGTGTAGGCCTGGATATTTCCGGTCTGGAGTAATCGCAAAAGTTCTCCGCTAATGTGGCCCGTCGTGGCGGTTCCACGCACGAGCACGCCGCCAAGGATCCAGTTATCGATCCAGGCGAGGATGCGCGCCACCGCCTGCTGGAATTTCACCAGGACAAGATCGTAAAATTCATCGATGTAGAATTTATGCGCGAGGATTCCAATGTGGATCGGATCGGTCTCGCGCTTGCGATAAATTATCCACGCCGCCAGACCACCAACGACGAACGCTAAAACGGGAAGCAGCATTGAAGCATTTACTGTAAGGAAGTTGGAGGGGCTTTGCTCATTGCCCCCCATAATCGAAACAAGAGTCGCGCCAGATTCACTCACAGCATCTAGTCCCAAATACTTTTGTAACCCGATAAATCCGCCAACTGCGGAAAACAACGCGAGGATGATGAGCGGCACCGTCATGACGAACCCCGGCACATGCGGCTTTTCCGCTGCTTCGCTGCGCGCTGATCCGGTAAAAGCGACGACGACAAGCCGGAACATATAAAAAGAAGTCAACAGGGCGGTCAGCAACGAGGACCAGTAGAGAAGCGGATGCGTTTGCTGCGCGACGGCGATGATTTCATCCTTGCTGAAGAACCCGGACAATCCCGGGCAACCGGTCAGCGCCAATGTGCCGACAAGAAATGTCGCGAATGTCAGCGGAATTTTCCTCGCGAGGCCGCCCATGCGCCAGATGTCCTGCTCATGATGAAGCGCGTAAATAACGGCGCCGGCCGCCAGGAAAAGCAATGCCTTGAAAAACGCATGCGTCGTCAGGTGAAAAAGAGCGACATCAGGAGCGGAACAGCCAACGGCCATCACCATATAACCAAGCTGGGAGAGCGTAGAATAGGCGAGAATGCGCTTAATATCGTTTTGCTGCGTGGCAATCAGCGCGGCAAAGAGCGCCGTGAAGCCGCCGACATAAGCAATGACGTCCAGCGCGCCCGGGCAAAGCTTCAGGATGAAAAAGATGCGCGCCAGCATGTAAACGCCCGCTGCCACCATGGTGGCGGCATGGATCAGGGCCGAAACCGGCGTCGGGCCTTCCATCGCGTCCGGTAACCAGACATGCAGCGGGAACATGGCCGACTTGCCGATGCAACCGCAGAAAAGTAAAACGCCGAGCATGGTGAGAAATTGCGGCTCCTGCCCGATGAGCGGTTGCGCGGCCAGTTCGGTGAATTTCACGGTTCCCGTCGTGGACCAGAAATAAAGAATGCCGAGCATGAATCCGAAATCACCGATCCGGTTGACAATAAAAGCTTTCTTGGCCGCCAGCGCCGCGGCGGGCCGTTCAAACCAGTAGCCGATCAAAAGATAGGAGCTAAGTCCCACCAGCTCCCAGAACATGAAGAGCATGACAAAATTATTCGCAATCACGATTCCCAGCATCGAAAACATGAAAAGCGACAATTCGCCGAAGTACCGACCGCGACTTTCATCACCCGCCATGTAACCGAGCGAAAAGATATGCACGAGAAGCCCCACGCCCGTCACGATCAGCAGCATCAGCCGCGTCCACGGATCGACCAGCCAGCCAATCTCCACGCGCAGGCTATATTCGCCCTGGATATCGAGCCATTTCCACGGCGAGGGGAGCAGGGAATGATCGAGAAAAATTAGTAGCGCCACGAGAAAGGCGATGGCGCACGCAGAAATGGAGACAAAAGCGGCGAGACCATGGTGCCGTCGCAGCCAGACAAGGCTGAGCAGCGCGGAAGCGAGCGGCGCGGTGAGAATAAGCCAGGGCAGTGTCATGATCTAAAACTTTAAAGTGGTCAGGTCGGCGACGCGGGTGGTCTGGCGCAGCCGGAACAGCGCGACAATCAGCGCGAGCCCGACAGCGACTTCAGCCGCAGCGACTGTAATCACAAAAAAAACGAGAATCTGGCCGTCCATCTGGCGATTAAACCGACTGAACGCAACGAGCGTGAGATTCGCTGCGTTCAACATCAATTCAAGCGACATGTAGATGACGATCAAATTGCGCCGTAAAATGACTCCGGCCAACCCAATGACGAAAAGCAAGCCGCTGATTGTAAGATAATGCGCAAGGGTGATCGGACTCATGACTTCTCCGTTTCACGTTTACTCAGCAGAATCACGCCGATCACCGCGACGAGAAGCAGGAGACTGGTTACCTCGAAAGGCAAAAGATATTTGGTGAAGAGAAGATTACCAAGGACCTCAACGTCATATCCCGGCAGAGAGGGAAGGGCGCTCAAGGTCAGGGTAGAGCCGGGAATTTGCTGGATGACGGTGATAAATTCCCAGCCAAGGACGATCGAAAGCGCCAGTCCGAGGAGTGCCGCAAAAAGATTGCGCGGACGATGCTCCTCCACCTTGAGATCGAGCAGCATGATGATGAATAGAAACAGCACCATCACGGCGCCCGCATAAACCAGCACCTGGATCGTCGCAAGGAAAAAAGCCTGCAGCATCACGAAAAGCCCTGCCAGGAAAGCGATGCTCAGGACCAGACAGAGCGCGCAAGCCACTGGGTTGCGATTGAGCACGACGGCAATCGCACTGAGCAACAGGCCGATGGAAAATACCCAGAAGAAAATCGCTTCCATGGCAGAATTACTTATTGGCCCACTTTTTAATCGGCAAGGGCATCCGGCCCCCCAGCTCGTAAAGCTTGTCTTTATGGTGCACCATTTCCTCGCGCGTCAGCCCGGTAATGGCGTAATCCTTCAACAGAAAAATCGCTTCTTCCGGGCAAACTTCTTCGCATAAACCGCAATAAATGCAGCGGATCATGTCGATATCGAATTCGCGCGGGGCCTTTTCAACCTTGGCGTAGGTCGTATCGATGGGAATTTCGCCGGGAATAATGTGAATGGCACGCGGCGGACAGATAAACTCGCAAAGCTGGCAGCTCACGCATTTTTCGCGACCCTCCTCATCCATCACCAAAGTCGGCGCGCCTCGATAACCGTCCGGCATCGGGTGCTTTTCTTCGGGGTATTGCATCGTGACTTTTGTCAGCCCAAGGAAACGCTTCACCATGTGCTTCAAGGTGATGGCGAGGCCGGCCCCAATGGCGGGGAGATAAAGCTTCTCATGCCAGCTTAAACGAGGCCGGTTCACGATCATCCCTGAAAAATAGAGAATTTAGGGCGGTAGGCAACGAGATTGTGAAATATTTCACAAAGTGCTAATACCACTGAATATGACGTTTCCACCCTTCCAAGCCGTCATCTTTGACATGGACGGGGTGCTTCTCGATACCGAGTCGGTCATGCAGCGCGTCGAACCCGGCGCCGCCCGGTTATTCAATGTCGAAATGACCCAGGAAATCCTGCATCAGCTCACCGGCAAGTCCGAGAAGGATGTCGACGTCATTCTGCGCACCGCATTTGGGCTCGACTTTCCCCTGGCCGATTATCGGCGCGAATTCTGGCGCCTGGTCGAAGAAACGATCGAAAAAGAAGGCCTTGCCCTCAAGCCCGGTGTCCTCGAAATGCTCGATTGGTGCGATCACGCCGACCTCCCGATGGCGGTTGCGACCTCAACCCTTCACCAAAAAGCCGAAAGACAGTTGCGCGATGTCGGAATTCGCAAACGATTCAGTATCGTGGTCGGTGGAGACCAGGTGAAGCAGGGCAAGCCGGCGCCCGACATTTTTTTGGAGACTGCGCGTGAACTTGAAGTTGCCCCCACGGCCTGCCTCGCCCTCGAAGATTCCCACAACGGCGTTCGTTCCGCCTGTGCGGCCGGCATGGTTACAGTTATGATTCCCGATCAACTACCGCCTACTCCGGAAATGCGGGAACTGGCGCACGCCATTGTGCCTTCGCTGCATGAATTACGCATTCTCTTGACCAAAGAAAATTAACTGCTTGCCCGGCCTGCCGTTTCTGACCCATCGTTGCGCCATGTCCCTTATCCGCACCCATGCGCTTTTGGTGACGGCCTTTTTTGCGGCGATGGCCGGTTCCGCCCACGCCGAGATTGTTTCCGTTCCGTGGCCCAGCGGAGAAAAGCTGACCTACGAGATCCGGTGGAGCGCGGTGTCCGCCGCCGAGGCCGTCTTTCGCGCCTTTGATCGTGGCGATAAGTGGGAATTTCAAATGGAACTCAAATCGCGCGGAATGATTGAAACGGCCTACCCGATCAACGACTGGTTCTGGTCGCTGCAGGAAAAAACCCCGTGGCGCTCGATCGAATATGGCGAGGACCGCTCCGAAGGAAAAAAACGCGTCAAGGAACAGACGCGCGTCGATTACAAAGTAGGGCAGGCTGTTCGCGAGCGCTGGACGCAGGATAAAGTGGATAAATTCCCCGTCACCGCGCAGACACTCGATGACATCGGCTCCATGCTTTACAGCCTGCGCCGCGGATCATGGGCCCTCCACGACAAGCGAACGCTCGGGGTCTATGAGAGCAGCAGCGTCAAGGGCGGCGAGGTCGAGTGCGTTGCCATGGAAGACAAGGCCCTCGGCATGTGGCCCAAGCAACCGTTAATTAAACTCCACGGCGAGCCGACCGGCGGCGAACATAAAAAAGGCGCGGTTGTCATCTGGATGACAAATGACGCGCGACGATTACCGCTGCGTGCTTATCTGATTTTCAAGTACGGCGCGTTCACCATCGAACTGACCGAAGTCGGCGTTGCCAACTAGCCGGCTACTTTGCCGTCGATTCGTTCACCAGCACGTGAATGACATGGTTCCAGTAGTCGGCCGACCACTGGGCCCCGCCAAAAATCCAGACCAGCGCGGCCAGCACAAGAAAAGGACCGAAGGGAAGACGCGTCCCCCACGAACCTTGTTTACCGATGATCAGGAAAATCCCAAAGATCGAACCGAAAAACGAGGAGACCGGCAGGATAAAGAAAATGCATTTATAGCCCAGGAACGCGCCTATGGCGGCGATAAACTTGACGTCACCCATCCCCATCGCCTCCTTCTTAAACAAGCGCGATCCAATTTCCGCCACGATATAAAGCGTCAATCCGCAGATAAAAGCTCCGCGCAGGCTTTCCTCAAATCCTTTCCAGGCGGTAGTTTGCAGCTGCAATTGCGGGACGAGGGCGCAGCAAATGAATCCCGCCGCGCAGCCGCCGAGGGTAAAACGGTCCGGTATGATGAAGTGATCGATATCGATGAAGCTCGCCACGATCAGGCCGCTGACAAAAATAAGATAACCGAGAGCAACGCCTCGATCCGGAAAGCGCATCCAAACCTCCATGAAGAGCAGGCCAGTGATAGCCTCGACGATAAGGTAACGCGCATCAATCCGCGTTCCGCAACAAGCGGCACGGCCTCGTAGAAAGAGCCAGCTCAGGATGGGAATATTGTGATACCACGCAATCGGGCTGCCGCACGCGGAACAATGAGAGCCGGGCGTTGCCACGGAGCGCTCGAGCGGAATGCGATAGATGCAGACGTTAAAAAACGACCCGAAACAGGTGCCCATCAAAAAAACAAAAACCGGGCCCATCCAGGCCAGTTCGGGGGAAAGCAGGGAGTGAGTCATTGGCTGGTGCTATTATTTAGCGAGCGAGCTCTCTAAAGCAACGCGCATTTGTGGTAGCGGCGCGGCTTGGCCGGTCCAGAGCGTGAACGCAGCTGCTCCCTGGTGAAGCAGCATGCTGACGCCATTGGCCGTGCGCGCTCCAATTTTTTCGGCGTTTTCCAGCAGCTTGGTTTTGGCGGGACGATAAATCGAATCGTAAACCAGCAAATGCGGTTGCAGGACATCGGCGGCCAGCACCGGCGAATCGGAAGCTTTAAGACCGACGGAGGTCGCGTTGACCAGTAGGTCAATCTGTTTCAACTCCTCGGCGATCCGATTTTCATCCCACGGCAGAACAAGCAGACGGTCAGAACCAAGATGAGGTGCAAGTTGGGCGCTGAGTTCCATCGCTCTTTCAAGCGTCCGATTGACCAGTACAAGCCGCTCGCATTTTTCCAGAGCCGCCTGGATCGCCAGCGCCCGCCCCGCGCCGCCCGCGCCAAGAATCATAATACGCAAACCACGGACATCGGCCCCGAAGTCGTCCTTAAGCGCCTTCACCCAGCCTTCCGCATCCGTGTTGAAACCCGTTAGCTTCCCATTGTCATTTAATACCGTATTCGCGGCTCCGAGCGCCTGCGCCGAAGGAGATAATTTCTCGACCAATTTTGCCATTTTAATTTTCAGTGGCAGCGTGCATTGCCAGCCTGGAAATTTCTTTTCTTTCAGTTTGGCAACCATCAGCGGCAGCTGCTCTTCCGGCACATCGATCAAATGATACCGGGCTGGAATCTTGAGATAATCAAAAGCCGCGTTCTGAAATATCGGCGACAAGGAATGCGCGATCGGATGGCCAAGCAAAGCGTAAGGTGTCGGGCGGTCTGGAATCTTTGCGAACGTTTCCGAATTATAGATGGTGGCGGCCGAACTCACGGGTTTAAATTAGCACGGTTTTGAAAATTGACGAGATTGCTCTCCGGACTAACCTGAAAGCCATGAAACACTTCCTCTTGGCCGGATGGCTCTTTTGCCTGTGCATCTTTCTTGTCCCCGTTTCCGCCCAGGACTTAAAACCGGTCCCGGAAGCGAAAACCCCGTTGGCGGATACGCCATATATCACGGTGGTCGGCCAGTCGGAAGTTGAAGCGCAACCCGATATTCTCGTTTGGCATATCACCGTAACGACGACCAATCTCGCGCTGGCTCAATCGAAAGAGCAGCACGATACCGCTTTGGCTTACGTTAAAACCCTCGTCGATGAGAACAAAGCCAAGCTGGATCGAGTCAGCATTCATCCGATGTCGATCAACAAACATGAAAAATATGGCCCGCGTTCGATTGGTGAATCGCAACAACCGGTCAATTATTACGACTGCTCCACGACCGTTACTTTCCGCCTGAAGGATCTTTCGCTTTATACGACGCTCGTTACGCGGCTCTCCGAAAAACCCAATATTAATTTCTCATCGTCGTACGATTGTTCCGAAGTCGATGAAAAACGCAAGGAAGCGCGCAAGGCGGCGTTGCTCGATGCGCGGCAAAAAGCCCAGGAAATGGCTGAGACGCTGGGCTTGAAAGTCGGTAAGACATTGCGCATCTCGGAAACTCCAGGTCGGGAACGCCCGATGATCTTCAATGCCATGGCCATGGATCGCGCCAGCGCTGGCGCGGCCGCGCAAACAGTTTCGCTCGAAGGCTCGATGGAATATAATGGCGTAGTCGAAGTCGTTTTCGAGCTGATCAACTGACCCTAAGCCAGGTTCTTGTAGAGAACTTTCGATTTGCGGCCGCTCTCCTCGTATTTTTCGAGTCGCGCGGGTGTCAACACATCGAGCGAGCCTTCTTTGAAGCCGCCTTTTTGCTGCAGGTAATTGAACGCATGCGTTGAAAGGGCGTAGAGAACTTTGCAGCCTTTCTCTTTCGCCAGGTTCTCGACAAACAGCATGAGCTTCGCGCCAATGCCCTGGTTCTCGTGGGCTTTGTTGACGTAAAGACAGGCCAGCTCGGCCATCTTCTTTTCCGGCAATGTGTGCAAAGCGACGCACCCGATGATATTGCGGTCGACCTCGAAAACGTAATAATCCTGGATCTGCGAAAGAATTTCCTGGTGCGTCCGCTTCACCAGCTCCTCGGCATTGATGGAATGCTGGATCAACGCGTAAATCGGCCGGACATCCTTTTTCAACGCGCGCCGGATCTGCTGGTATTCGCTGGCATAGATCATCGTGCCAACGCCTTCATTGGAGAAAACTTCGGTGAGGAGCGCTTCATCAATTCGCCCATCGATCAAATGGACGCGGCTGACCCCCTCGCGGCACGCCTTGATGCTGTGCTCAAGCTTTGAGACGAGTCCGGGCGGAATTTCATCGCGATGCTTCTTGAAATATTCCTCCGCTTCCTCGACCAGCATCTGGTTGATAATTTCTCCCTTGTGGGTGAGAACCGGCTGCGCCGTTATATATATGAGCTTGGTCGCCTTCAGTTCTTCCGCGACTTTCTGGGCGACACCGTCCGAATTGACTCGAAACGTCCGGCCTTCGCCATCGAAACCAAGCGGTGGAATAACCGGGATGATTCCCCGTTCCAGTAACTGCTCGAGCATGGTGTAATCGACGCGTTCGACGCGGCCTGTAAAAAGATGATCAACCCCGCCGACAATCCCAAACGGATGCGCCGTGATGGCCGTGCCGTAACAGGCGCGCAGATCGCTCGAGGCGAGACCTTCCATGATCTCATGAGTCACCCGGCTTGCCGCCGTCATCGCAATATTGAGCGTCGCCTCGTCCGTGACACCTGTTCCGTCATCATTGGAAATTTTGGTCTTGGTCTGTTTCGCCAGCTCACGAATTTGCTGCGCCGCGCCGTGGACCAGCACGATCCGGATATTGACGCTCCGCAGCACTGCCAGGTCGAGCAGGAGATTCGAAAAATTTTCGTTCGCGATAATGCCACCATCGAGTGACAGCACGAAAACCTTGTCCCGAAACCGCGGGATATAATTGAGAATTCCTCTTAAATCGGAAACTTGCACAATAAATCAATTACGACAACCGGACGCGGGATGCAACGAGGTTTTTAGCATTTGTGGAGGTTGGATTCATCCGCGTAACGATTTGACCAGTTCGGCATGCATCGCCTGGAGTCGCGCCAGCCGTTTCGTGTCGATTTTCGCCGGCTTGGCTCGATTAAAGGCATGGCCAAGCTCGCTCATGAAATCAACGACACATTGCGCGGTATAAAAATCGAGCGCCCGCTGTTGTTCCGGCTGTAGCTGCAGAAGTTCAGTCCAGCATTCGACGTAATCAAGGTCTCGCTTTTCGCTCCACAAAGCCGTGCGCGTCAACGCGACGGTCAGGAGTGGATCGCCAAAGCACAGCGTGTCCACATCGACAATTCCGCTCAGCCTGTTCTTGTCGATGATCACGTTCTTGGTCGTGATATCCGGCAAAAACGGAATTGGCTGAATCGAATTGAAATAAGCCTGAAGCGACGGAAGCAACGCTTCGATTTCATCGACACAGCTCTCATTCACTCGCTTTGCTTCACGAATTCGCGCGCGGCTGCGCGTCAGCGATGCCTGCACCGTCTCGCTCCACTGGGTCTGCGTTGGCTTGTTTTCGTAGGACGTCAAATAACCAAATCCCGGCCCATGCGGTAGTTGACTGACAATGGAGTGCAATCGCACCATTTCCGATGCGAGCCGACGTCGATCATCACTGGATAAATCTTCATAGACTTCCTCCAGATCGGTTCCTGGAAAACGTTCCAGTATCAGGAATGGGAACGGACTTTTAATAGAATCCAGGTTGGCCGCCAAAATCTTTGGAAGCGGAATGCCTTTAGGCCGTAGTTGGTTCGACCAGTAAACTGCTCCCGCTAAAAATTCACGTTGGCTCGGGAGTGCAAGTCGTGCCACGACCCATTCGTTATGGTCGGTGTAGACATCGTAGACAAAATGATGGTTCCCGGTCGGAAATCGATTCACGACGAGCGCGGTTTGACCAAGCCCGATTCGTACAGCTTCGGCTGCATCCGGCTCGGTGGGCAGAGAACTCATGACTGCGGGAAAAGGCCGCGCAGGCCATCAGCGCTGGCCGGCGCAATGCTCGCCTCCGTGATGAGTCCGCTGATCAATCGCGCCGGGGTCACATCGAACCCGTAATTGGCGGCAGCGGTGCCCTCCGGCGCGACGGCGACTTCGATCAATGTGTTATCCGGCGTCAGTCCGCGCAAATGCGTCACTTCGCGCGGGTCGCGCTGCTCAATCGGGATTTCCTTGATGCCGTCCGCAATCTTCCAGTCGATCGTCGAAGCCGGGAATGCTGCATAGAACGGAACCCCGTTATCGTGCGCGGCCAGCGCCTTGAGGTAGGTGCCGATCTTGTTGCAGACATCGCCCTGCGCCGTGACGCGATCAGCCCCCACGATGCACAAATCGACCATACCGTGCTGCATCAAATGACCGCCCGCATTGTCGGCAATCAACGTGTGAGGTACGCCGTGATTTTTCAATTCCCACGCCGTCAATGAGGCGCCCTGGTTGCGCGGCCGCGTTTCATCGACCCACACATGTATCGGAATTCCCGCGTCATGCGCCAGGTATACGGGCGAAAGTGCGGTGCCCCAATCCACGCAAGCCAGCCAACCGGCGTTGCAATGAGTGAGAATATGGAGCGGCTTCGATTTTTTCTTCAGCGCCATTTTTTCGATCAGCTTCAATCCGTGCTCACCGATCTGGCGATTGGTCTCCACGTCGGCCTCGCAAATTTCCGCAGCGCGTCGATAAGCCGCCGCCGTCCGCTGTTCCGGCGCCAGCGGTAAAAGTGTCTTGCTCATTTCATTCATCGCCCAGCGCAGATTGACAGCGGTTGGGCGCGTCTTCAGCAAAGTCTCGGCGTTCAGACGCAAAGCCTTGTCGGAGGGATCTTGCCTCAGTCCCAGGCATAGGCCATAAGCCGCCGCTGCGCCGATCAAAGGTGCGCCGCGCACCGACATATTCCGGATCGCCTCCGCCGCCTCCTCGACCGTCTCCAGCCGCAATACGGCGAACTGATGAGGCAATTGACGCTGGTCGATAATCTCGACCGACCAGCCGTCCGCATGCAGCCGAATCGTCCGGCAGGGTTGTCCATTTACTTTCATGAGCCCTCTATTTTCCTTCCTTCCCCACTCTCAAGCAAACAAAAAGAAAGGGGATAGAGTTGCAATTTCCCCCGCCTTCGGCTTAATTAACGGTTCCTCAGAAAGACCCCATGGAGTAGCGGTTAGCTCACCTCCCTTTCACGGAGGTAGCACGGGTTCGAATCCCGTTGGGGTCATTGCCTTCTTTTTTAGCAAGCACGCCGACGCACAACCCATCCCAGAAGCCCTAATCCGCCGACGAGCATCGCACAGGTCGAAGGCTCGGGCGTGAGAAGAAAAGCGTGTAACTGGCCACCGACGAGGCCAAAGCCGACAATCTGGCCGTTGTCGTTGATGCCGGTGGCTTCCAATAGTGACCAACCAGCTCCTGATCCATCGAGCAGCGAATTGAGATCGACCATGACGCCGCCAGTATAAATAAAGGCATCATCCGCTCCGCTGCCGGTATAGGCATCGCCGACGATGGTTCCAGCGCTGTTCATAGCCCAGGCGGCGCTGTGGGTTCCACCTAAAGTGCCCAGATCGACCATTCCCCCGGCGGTAGTATAGCTGAAGGCGTGCTCGACCGTATCTCCTGTCAAATACGAATCGCCAATAATGGTTCCGCTGTTATTGATGGCCTCGGCGTTGCTATTGGTTCCACCTAGGGTGCCGAGATCGGCCATCACCCCGCCCGAATAGCTGAAGCCGTGCTGGGCGATATCTCCGGTGATTTTGGAATCGCCGACAATGGTTCCTGCGCTGTTGATGTAGAAGGCGTCGCTGGTGGTTCCACCTAGGGTGCCGAGATCGGTCATCACTCCGCCCGAGTAGCTGAAGGCGTGCGGGGCGTTTGTAGCGCCTGTGGGATCAGCACCTCCAACAATAATTCCACTGCTATTGATTGCGTTAGCTTGGCTGACGGTTCCACCCAGAGTTCCCAAGTCGGTCATGACTCCGCCCGAATAGCTGAAGGCGTGGTTTAAGCTTGCAGCGGTGTTGGCACTGCCAACAATAATTCCGCTATCGTTGATGCCGAAGGCGAGGCTGTTTGTTCCACCGAAGGTACCGAGATCGGTCATGACACCCCCTGAATAGCTGAAGGCATGTCCTGCTGTATCTCCGGTAATGTTGGCTTGGCCAACGATGGTTCCGTTGTTGCTGATCTTGCCGGCGGCGCTGAAGGTTCCACCGAGGGTACCCAGATCGGTGACGCTATAGAGTATGGCGTGTGCGGGCGCAACAAGCCAGAGTGCGAGCACAAACGGGTAAACCCATTTAGCCATACAGAAATATAATTCATATTAAATTAATGTCAAAAGATGGGCGAACCTAAATCAAATCGCTGTTAATTAGCCACTTATGACTCTAACAAGCAAGAAATTCAACATAGTCTCTCAATGAACTGATTTCTCTTAGCCAGCCTGTCAGCTGGTTCTAACTGGCCATGCTTAGGGTCATTACTTGGCTTAGCTCGAACGCCGACGAACAGCCAAACCCAGAAGCCCCAAGCCACCGACCAACATGGCACAGGTTGAAGGCTCGGGCACCACATCGAGCGTGAGAAGATAGGCATCCATCTGGCCGCTGGAATTATAACCCCAGCCCACGATCTGGTTACTGTCATTGATGCCGTAAGCTTGCTCCAGCGTCCAACCCGCTCCGCTTGAATCGAGCAACGTGTTGAGATCGACCATGACGCCGCCAATGTAAACGAAGGCGTGATCCTGCCCACCACTCGTAAGGCCATCGCCGACGACTATTCCAGCGCTGTTGATCGCGACCGCTTCGCTGGCGGCTCCGCCCGGGAGAGTGCCTACGTCGACCATTCCTCCGGCGGTCGTGTATATGTAAGAGTGTTGATCCCCGCCAGCGGTAAATGCAGTGCCGGCGATGGTTCCACTGCTGTTGATCGCTCCAAAATTGTAGCTGCTGGATCCGCCAAGAGTGCCCAGGTCGACCATGCCCCCGGCGGTGGTGTACATGAACGCGTGTTCATTGCCGGAAGCATTGTAGGAATTTCCGACGATGGTTCCGCTGCTGTTAATGCCATAGGCATCGGCGAACGTTCCGCCCGCGGGAATGCCGGATAAGCCGTCCGCGTTGCCGCTGCCTGGATAAATTCCCCCGAGACTGCCGATATTTACCATGCCTCCACTCGTCGTGTAGCTGAAGGCGGCGACCGAAGCATCACCCGTGGTATAGGCGTATCCGGCAATGGTCCCCGAATTATTGATCGCATTGGCGTTCGAGTTACTTCCCCCCAGCGTTCCAATATTCACCATTCCGCCGGCCGTCGTGTACATGAAAGCGTTGTAAAAACCGCCCGGAATATTTGCGAACCCGGCGATCGTCCCCGCATCGTTGACCGCGCCCGATATGCTGGCGGTTCCTCCGGGGAGAATGCCCAGGTCAACCATGCCTCCACCCGTTGTATAACTGAAAGCGTGATTTTGTCCGCTCCCATTCTGCGCCGTTCCAACGACAGTACCGCTGGCGTTGATCCCGTAGGCAAAGCTAAAAGTTCCACCCAAAGTGCCGAGATCGGTTACGTTATAGAGCTGGGCGTGTGAGGGAGAAGCTAAAATCAGGCAGCTCAAGGCGGCGAATGCAGTAAATGGCCTCACAAGTTAATATAAGCTAATAATCCCTTACATCAAACTTGTCGTTGTATCACATTTACTCTGTGAGACTAAGGACCAGGAAACGAAAGCTAGTTTGAGAAAATGTCTCTTACTCGCTCTACCTGAGGTCATTTTACCCTAAATTATTTTCTTTGTTTTGATTGGGCGGCTTTCTTGTTAAAACCGAACTATGTTTGAACTGCCGCATCCCCTCCATCCGGCTCTTGTCCATTTCCCAATCGTTTTTATTCTGATTGGAACCGCCGCTTCGATCGCTGCCCTTTTCACCGACAGCTGGAACGTCAAAAAGTGGACGGCTCTTTTCTTCATCATGGGCGCTCTGTCGGCCTATACAGCCACTTGGACGGGAGGCAAAGCGGCTCATGAAGCCCGGCCTTCCTCCCCCGCCCTTAAAAGAGAGTTGCATGAACATGCTGAAAATGGGGAATCGGCCCGTAACCTCGCCATTACTGCTGCTGTTCTTGCCACCATGTCGGCTGCTCTTGATTCCAAAAAAGGCGCAGGCCGATTTGCCGGAATGGCCACCGTTGTCTTGGCCGTCGGCGCTTCTTTCTATGTCTTTCAGGCCGGCCACATCGGCGGCGACATGGTTTATCACCATGCCCTCGGCACGACATCCGAGACGGAATCAAGTCCGGCTCGTTGACGTTGCGTTTGCTGCAATTTTCTAAAACGGGACTTCGTCCTGGACGGATTCGATAGCCAGCGCCGTCGAAGATTTTGAAGCGCGCCGATATCGAAGGTTATGCATCCCTCCTGCCGCTGCCAGCGAGACAGCCCGCGTGGTGGGAGCAAAACCGGGGCTTTTTCGCGGCAATGTTTCCAGGCTCCAGGAATAACTTTTCGAGAACACCGGCAACGACACTTGCGGCTCATGCGATGCCTCCATCACTACATCGTGAATGGATGCGCTGGCCGGAAGATATTTTGCCGCAAGCGAGTTCCTGGCGATCTCGACTCTTCTCGGGCGATTCGTTTTCGCGCCCAGTCCCGGAAAAACAAACTGTCCGCGCGCGACCGCCGCTTCCGATTCCGGCACGCAATAACCACCCTCGTCGATGCACTCTGAAAATACCTTGAGCCTCGGTCCCCACCGTTCCATGAAATGGTCAATGTCGAGATCGCGCGCCCGCTTTTCCCATTGGCCCAACGCCAGGCGAATCTCCTCTCCGCTCATCGGCTTTGGCAACGGCGGATAACATGGAAAAACCGGCCGCAACGCAAAAAAATCGAATTCCTCCTCGCGCGGCCCATCAAATTGCGGATTTGAAATCGCATGAAAAAATTGATGGAAATTATGCCTTGGGTCGGGTGGCCCCGAATTTTTCGTGAAGTGTCCCGTGCCGGGAACAAACGTGTAGTTTCTCAGGTCATTCACCGCCAGCGCATTTGCCGGGTTCGTCGTCGAACCGACGGCGCGCACATCCTGCGGCAAATTATGGTGCGCCTGAACCTGGCAACCATGAAAATCACAAGTATAACCCCGCGTCATGCATTCAACGGCCTCCTGGCCAAAAGCAAGATAGAGCAGTGCGCCGGTTTCGGCATGCGCTGCAAACGCCTTCCGAATCGTGGGGATGATCCGGCCGTGCTCTCGCTGGCCCTCCCTGTACTCATCTTCGCCCACGTCGATTCGCATCGCAGAAAATTTTTCCAGCACGATTCCGGGCAGCCGCGCTTCTTTTGGAATCGTGGCGTATTCGGGTAAACGGAAAGTAAGAAGAAAATCGAGATACTGCCCAATTTGCGGAAGATAATGATCCGGCGATTGTCGATTGCGAAATAGTTTTTCGACCATCAATTTTTTTCGGAATGCGCTTACTTCTTTTGCCGCTTTATCTTGGCAAGTCGAATACTAAATTTCAGGCCTCCACAGAGTTGCATTCTCAAATATTTTTTTGTAACCATTGGAGCGAGAAAACGTCTTACTTCATGGAACGCTATTACATCCTTACATCGAGAAAACTTAATCTATGAAAATAAACATGTCTTCAATCACGACATTGCGTGCGATGAAAGCCGCCTTGGCTCTCGCGGCATTCGTTTCAATGGCCGCTCTATCCCACGCTTCAACCTCCGTTGGCGTTGACCTCAACCTCGGTGCCCCCGCCGGTGCGCCAGCACCCCCGCCTCCGCCCGTGGAGCGTCCTTGGGCTCCTCCTTACGCGACCGCTGTGTGGGTTCCAGGCCATTATGTCTGGCATCATCATCATTACATCTGGTACCCGGGATACTACACCTACCCCGCGCCTGTTGTAGCCGCACCAGTCTACGGACCGGCTCCGGCCTATGTGCATATTGGCGGTCGTTTTCACTAAATCACAAAGACCCTCCTAAAACAAAAAGCGGCTCGAGAATTTCTCGAGCCGCTTTTTTATTGGTTGTTACTTTGCTTAAGCTTTGCGCCGCACGGCGACCACCACTAACCCCAGCCCGAGAATTGCCATTGCAATCGTCGAAGGCTCAGGAACGACATCGATCATTTCCTGGTAATTATTGGGATCCGTCGGAGTCAGGATGCGGAACTCGCTGAAATCGGTATTCGTGAAATCCTGCGAAGCCGCCAGGTTAAACCAATAAGTCGATTGCGTATTAACCAGCGCGGGATTGCTGCTGTCTTCCATCCAGATCGCTTCCTGGATCGCGCCGACGTCCGGGAGATCCTGGTTCATTTGCTCAATCAGGAACGCGATATTTTCATATTTCCGCAAATCCTGCCACCGCGTGTCCGGAATATCCTGAAAAGTATTTACCGTCACCTGCCACGAATCGCCAAAATTCACCTCGTGATCAAAATCGTCGCAATAAACCGTGATCGGATCGCCATCTAGGCTCGCGCCCAGCGGCCCGACATAAAATCCATTGGCTGTATAAACACCCGATTGAATTTCAAAAGTCTGGGCTTTGACCGATGGTGTTAAAAAAAGCAGGAACGAAAGTGTCAGAACAATTTGTGTAAATGAGCGCAATTGCATAGAATTGCGAAAATACATATGATATTATGATTGTCAATAAATTATTCATACATACAATTATTTAGAAATTATCGTAATAAGCTTCTAGAAAATAACTTAACTAGAAAAAAGTGATTAATAGATATCTGAAAATTATCAAAATACATCCTTAGTGCGATCTGAAAGCAAGCCTTGCTGAAGGATGGAAATAACTAAGGAAGACCCGCCGCGACAAACAACTCGAATCACCAGCCCGAGTCGGGTGATGGCGTCTGGGTATAAGTTTCCGTGTTCCCGAAATTTTGCGACTGCCCGTTCGGCCCTGTAACGGTGCCTCCCGCATTGCGCGTATAAGATCCATCGGCGTTCTGCGTGTAAGTGGCGCCGTCATTATAAGTGCTCGTATTGCCATTCGGCCCGGTTGCGCTGCCCGTCATATTTCGGCTGTAAGTGCCATTGGCGTTTTTCGTAAACACGGTGTTATTATCGTAAGTAGTGCTCTTCCCGTTCGGCCCGGTTGCGGTTCCTTGCGTGGTATATCCGTTGGAAGTCGGCGTTATGGTCTTATCGTTCGTGACCGTTTTACCATTCGGGTTGGTGACTGAAGAATCGACCTGGTAAGACCCGTTGGATTCCTTTTGCACCGTCTCATTGACCTGGTCGACTTGCCCGTTGCGCTGCGTAAAAGTGCCCTTGTAAGTCCCATTTCCTGGGGATGTTCTCTGCCACGTCCCTTGGCTCGAAGTTGATTGCCCGTTCGCGTAAGTCGTATTGGCCTGGTGTGTGCCCGTACCGCTCTGCGCGTTGTACGTATTATTGGAATTATGTACTCCCTGGCCGCCATTGGCGTTTTGCCATGTTGTCTGTCCAGTCCGGCTTCCACGTTGCTTGTTTACCGTCTGCTGAAACGTCCCGCTGCCTCCATGTTGTGTGCTGTAGGTTCCTTTGCGCGTCACCGGAGTTGTCTCCTCGGCTTGGACTGAAGAAATCCAAATGCCACCAAGAACAAGGCCGAACACTGCCAGAAAACCGATTAAACCTTTTGAGCGGAAAAAGAGGATAAGATTCATATTGATAAATAAACACTCAAAATTAGAAAAGTCATCTGAATTTCAATCTAAAATAATAAAAATACCTATCTTGTTTAAAATAAATAACTTAAAACTTAAAAATGATAGGTTAATTTGATTAATTTTCTGCGGAGATTACCTTAACGGTAGTGGCTGAGATACCCCTTTCACCAGATGCCGCATCCCAGCTATTGGCTGTTTTCTCTAAGAATCCGGATGCCCCTGAAGTGGCAAACTGGAAGGGCAATCAAGTCGTCGTTCAAGGCAATCTGCTTCTGAACGAAAAACACGAGAAGTTACCCCCTGGGATGATTGTGGAAGGAGGCATTTCTGCCACAAAAGCCAAAATCGCTAAGTACGAAAACCTCACCTGTTACGGCTCGATGTCCGTGGAAGGTAATTCATCGATCCAACGTATGGAGCAATCGGCTCGTATCCTCGGTACCGAACCGGGCTTGATCGCCAACCCGACCGCGGATGACGAGCGCCATATCAATAACGCCATGAAGCGCGGGGCATCGCGTTCACCCGGCGTGTTGCATATCGAGAGCATTCCCCACAAAATGGAATGCCTGAAACCCAGCACAACTGGTGAGACCGTTTTTTATGGAACGAGCGCGACCGATATAGATACCACCGGGGTGGGCGATCACTATTCCCAGAGCAAAATGGAATATCATTATGCCCACCGGATGGATGCAGCCGCCTCCCAGAGTCATAAACGGGCGCCCGCGAGCATGAACGCGCCTTCGGCCACTCCTTCGCGCCCTCCAGTCATCCAGCCCACCCAGATAACCGGCAACGCCTCACGGGTCTAAGAACTCGTGGCCTGTATTTAAAATTTGATTCTTAAGCGGCGCCGCGCACAATTAAAGGATGTTTAGCCGGGCTGGTAATTTCTTGTGCATCCTCGCGCTCTGCGCGCTGGTCAACGGCCATTTGGCGATCTTGCAAGGCGTTGCCTGGGTGCAAATGGCCGTCGATTATTCGCACGGCACCACTCTCTGTGTTGGCTTGGCCCACACGTTCGACGGTCAACATCCCTGCGCCTTGTGCAAAAAAATCACCGCTGCAAAAAAGCACGACCAACCTCTATTGCGTTTTAATTTGATGCAGGATTTAAAATGCGTGGCCATGGTTCGACCCGCGTTGAAGCCTTCCAACCCCCCCAACTGTGCTGGCTGGGAAGCCGGCTCTGTCTCATTCACTCCAGAGTGGAGCATTGCTCCGCCGACTCCGCCTCCTCGCGCCTTCCGCGCCTGATCCAATCAACACAGAAAACCCCGCTCGGGTTTTCTTTTTGCTGATCGTTAGCACCTAAACGGCCGCTCCATGGCGGCATTTGGAGATTTAATATGAAATTTGTTGGATTTGCGGTTTTGATGATTCTGTTGCTGGTGCCTCGCGCAAGCTGGGCCTGCGCGTGCGGTTGCGGCGTTTTTGAAGTGGGTACAAGTTCGATGTTACCGTCGAGTGCAGGAGGGATGCTCTACATCGATTATGACTATCAGAATCAGTATGAAAACTGGAAGGGCGATTCACGGGCCCCCGCCGAAAATAATGATGACAAAAAGATAGAAACGAGTTTTGTCACGATCGGCGTTCAGTACATGGTCAACCGGAGCTGGGGATTCCAGATCGAGGCACCGTATTCCAATCGAAGTTTTGTCACGACGGGTGGAGATAGCGGCATGGACAATGTATCGAACAACTGGGGTGTTCTTGGCGATATGCGCATCAAGGGCATCTATACTGGTTTCTCGCCTGACATGTCCAATGGCGTCACATTCGGCTTCAAGCTGCCGACTGGCAATTTCGTGCATAACGATGCCTTTGGCGATATCGATCGCGATACCGAAATCGGGACGGGCAGTACGGATATTCTCCTGGGAGCCTTTCATCGCGGGGACATCACCAAGGACGGCATGTGGAGCTGGTATGTACAGGGCGAGCTGGACCTGCCCATGCTGACGCAGAATGGTTACCGTCCAGGAACCGAGGTCGATGTAGCGGGGGGGATCTATTATAACGGCTGGTCCATCGGCGATGTTAAAATCGTCCCAATCGGACAGATTATCGGTTCCGAGCGGACCAGCGACAGCGGTCCAAACTCTGCTAATCCGGTTGCATCCGGCTATCAGCGAGTTCTCGTTTCACCCGGTATCGAAGTGGATGTGAACCCGGTCAAAATCTACGGGGACGTTGAGATCCCCATTTACCAGAACGTTACCGGCAATCAACTCGTGGCCCCGGCGCTGTTCAAGATCTCTGTGAGCTATGCGTTTTAGCCATCGGATGCTTACGAAGGCATCGCCGCCGCTCCGCCGGCGATGCCCAGCGCATCGGCCGATTCCTGTAGCGCGGCGATCGTCTGTGTCACCAGTTCCTCCAGCGGCACGCCGAGCTTCTCCGCCCCCTGCTGCACGACGGTCCGGTCGATCTTCGCCGCGAAGCCAGCCGTCTTGAATTTCTTCATCACCGATGCCGTGTCGACATCAAGCACCGACTTGCTCGGTTTCACCAGCACCGTCGCGATGATCAACCCCGTCAACTCGTCGATCGCATAGAGCGTCTTTTCCAGCTGCGAAACCGGCTCCACGTCGGTGCAGATCTTCCATCCGTGCGACTGGATCGCCCGGAGATAATCCGCCGGCCAGCCTTGCAGGATTTCCGCGATCTTGAAGCAATGCGCTTCCGGGAACTTCTCATAATCCATGTCGTGCAACATCCCGATAACGCCCCACTTCTCCTCATCCTCCCCGTTTTTCCGCGCGAAATAACGCATCGTCGCCTCGACGGCCAGGCAATGCTTTTTTAAGCCGGGAATGGTGATGTATTGATCGAGCAGCGCCAGCGCCTGCTCACGAGTGGGTGTGGTGTTCATGGGTTGGTTTGTGGGATGTTCTGCCTTTTTTATGCTGGCATTCGCGGCATTGGCCGTAAATTTCCAGCTCATGAAAATCGGCGTGAAAGCCAAGCTCGCGCTCGACCTCCTCTTCAATCTTGTGGATCGGGCAGCTCCCGGGCGCGTCGAGAATCTTGTCGCAGTTGCGGCAGATCAGGTAATCGCAATGCCGCCCGGGCGCCGAAAGCACATAATGACTGTGGCGCGAATGCAGCCCGACGCGGCGCAGAATCCCCGCCCGCTCCAGTTTCGTGGCGATGCGAAAGACCGTCGCCGCGTTGCACGTGGCTTTGATCTCCCGGTCCTCGGAAAGATCGGACCAGCTCGTCGGCATGTCGTGCTGCGCCAGATAACGCAGCACCGACTCCAGCGGGCGCGTCCGTTTAATCCGGTTTTCGCGGCAAGCCGTGAGGGCCCAGTCGAACAATTCTTTTTTGGATCGGGCCATGGTCATCCATCATGGACGAAATCCCGGGAAATTCCCAGCTCGAACCGTCAGGTCAAGAGAGCTAAATAGAATGCAGCATCACGCTGCTAAATCACCGGCGGCATTCCGCCCGACATCTCTTCCGGCGCCGTTTTTTCTGCCGGTATGTGGGGATGGTGCGTGCCGACCAGCGCGAACGGTTCTCCCGGCCGGGCCGGTTCGAGTAAAAACCGCACCAGCGCGCGATTTTCCTTCGAATCGGGTTTCGCCTGAAAATAAGCCCAGCACGCCTGCGCAATTTCCGCTTCCGCATTTTCCACCGGTTTGCCGGTCATGAAATCGAGCGCGCGAATGAGTCGATAACTTTTGGGTTGATACGCCACGCGCCCCTCCGGCGTCGTCACCAGCAAAACTTTGTGCTGCGCGCGATGCACCCATTCATAAGCGCTGCACACCTTGGGCAAACGGTAAGCCACCGGTCCCTGCTGCGTTTGCAGAAAAAGCGCGTTCTGCGCTTTGCTCGACACCTTCTTCTTGCGGTACGTCGCGCCCGCGGTTTCCGCCGGAGCCGAATCAAAAAACCAGCCAATCGGCTTATCGAGCGAAGTGTGGCGCTGCGCCGCTTTCGAGCTCGGTTGCGGTGTTCTCCGCTGGGAGAAGATAGAAATCGGGGAATCGATTTTCATACTCAAAGAAGTACCGAAGATTTTTACCGCGTCCGGGTAAAAAACTATGAATACCCTGCTCCGTCTCAGTCAGATCTGTCAATTTAAATGATTAACTAGTTAAGCTGCTTACAGCTCAGGAGCGAGAGTGATAAGGCCGCATGGCCGGCCCCGTATAAAGCGATCGAGGTCGAATCAACCGATTATGATCATGCTGCTCAACGACATGCGCGCACCAGCCCGCAACCCGGGCGCAGGCGAAAATCGGCGTGTTCAAGGGAACGGGCAAACCCATCATCGTGAATACCGGCGCCGCATAGAGATCCAGGTTGGCGCACAGCTTCTTTTCGCGTTCCATGATCTGCTCCAGCTTTTCACACAACGGGACCCAATGTTCTTCCCCGAGGCGCTGCCCAATCGAACGCGCTAGGTCGCGCATTGCCGGGACCCGCGAATCGCCCTGCTTGTAAACGCGATGTCCAAAGCCCGAAATCTTTTCTTTGCGCACGAGCCGCTCGCGAATCCACGTCTCGGCGTTGTCCACCGTTCCGATCGATCGAAGCATCGTCATCGCGTCTTCGTTTGCGCCGCCATGCAATGGCCCCTTCAACGCGCCCACCGCCGTCGTGATCGCGGCATAAATGTCCGCCATCGTCGATGCCGTTACGCGCGCCGCGAAAGTGGATGCGTTAAATTCGTGGTCCGCGTACAAAGCAAAAATAATATCGAGTGCCTCGGTCTGCCAGATCTCCGGAACTTTGCCCGTCAGTTGATAAAGAAAATTGGCCACGTGCGGCAGGTCAGCCCGCTGCGCCAGTAATTCCTGCCCCTTATGGATCCGCCAGTACGTCGTCACCAGCGTCGACATCCGCGTAATCAACCGCGATGCCTTCCGTAGGTTTGCTTCGTGCGAATGATCGTTCAGATCCGGATCATACGCCGCCAGCATCGAGACGCCGGTGCGCAACGCGTCCATCGGGTGGGTCTTCTCCGGCAAAAGCCGCAGCATCGAGACAACCTGCGCCGGCAATTCCCGTTCCGCGGCCATGTGCTGCCGATAACGCGTCAACTCATCCGTCGTTGGCAACTCGCCGTGCAGCAGCAGCCACGCGATCTCCTCAAAGCACGCCTTCTTCGCCAGCTCATGAATGTCATAACCGCGATAAGTCAGTCCCGCGTTCGGGTCGACCCAGCAAATCGCCGTTTCACCGGCATAAATTCCGGCCAAGCCGGGACTGAAGGAAGGCTTGGATTCGTCGCTCATGCAGGCACCCTACAACCAATCAGCTATTTTTCCAAACGCTCATTGGGTTATACCCCAAAAGATTATATAACTCCTTGCGTGGCTGCATTTTTTTAAGCCACGATTTCTGCGTCCCCCGCTTTTTCAGGTCGCGCAGGCAATTCTCCTCCGTGTGCATTGCCGCTCGGAAACACGTTTGCGGAAAGATCGCCATCTTGTATCCCATCCGCGTCAGCTCCTTGATGCTGAGCAGGGGACTCTTCCCAAATTCAGTCATGTTCGCCAATAACGGTGCCTTCACCTTTTTCGCAAACGTCTTGAATTCTGCGACCGTCTCCAGCGCCTCTGGAAAAATCGCATCGGCTCCGGCCTCGACATAAAGCCGCGCCCGCTCAACCGTCGCATCAAAGCCTTCAATCGAACGCACGTCGGTCCGCGCAATAATCAAAAAATCGCGGTCCTTCTTTGCGCTCACCGCCAGCTTGATCTTCGCAGCCATCTCCCGCGCCGGAATCAGCGTCTTGCCTTCGACGTGCCCGCATCGCTTCGGAAAGGATTGATCCTCCATGTGCAATCCCGCCAATCCCGCCCGCTCGAATTCCTGGACCGTTCGCGTCACATTTTCCGGTCCGCCGAAACCTGTGTCCGCATCCACAATCGCCGGGATTTTCACCGCGCGCGCGATATATCCCGCGAGCTGCGCCACTTCCGTCAGCGTCAGCAATCCCACGTCCGGCACGCCCGCCGCCGCATTGGCTAGCCCCGCGCCGCTCACGTAAACCGCCGGAAACCCCGTCTTCTCTATCAGCCGCGCCGTCGCAGCGTTGAAAGCCCCGGGAATGGCTAAGCAGCCTCGGCGCAATGCGCGACGCAAAAGAGCGGTTTTGCGGACGCTCATTTTGGCTTCGGTACTGGCCCCGTAATGGCGCTGACAATCGTCTGGGTTAACCGCGCGACGCCGCCTTTCTTGGTCAAGCTCAGTAGCTCCGAAATATGCGGCACTTCATCCAGCTTCCAGACCAGGCTCGCCAGCGACTTCGACCGCTCGTTGCCCAAAAATGGATCCGCCAGAATATGAAACTTCGCCTCCACTTCCATGTCCGTCATTGGGTTCTTAGCGTGGCCGCGTGGATGATCCACCCGCTCGTTGTGCGTCGTCCCGTCCTTCAACTTCACCGTTACGATATTCCCGACCGCCCCCGGATACATGCTGCTCAACTCGGTATGACGCTCAATCTTCACCTTCTGCACCAGGGCCCGTAATTCCGGGTCGGCGATCCGTTTTGAATCGAACTGTTCGCTCGAAATTTCTCCGTCCATCAGCGCGGCCGCCACGATATAAGGCAGGCTGTGGTCCGCCGTTTCGCGGCTTGTCGGCCGCCATTTTTCCGGCTCGCTTCCGATAATATCGACCGACGCGTCGTGGCTTTGCACCACCACTGATTCGATCTCCGGGTTCTCGCCAATCCGGTGCCGCAGCTTCAGCGCCGCTTCAATCGCGCTCTGCGAATGATACTCCGCCGGCCAGTACTTGATGCTCGTCTTCACGATCATGAAATCATTTTTGCGCAGGCCGTAATCGGCGGTCGGCAATTTGAAATCGGTCAAAGGTCCGCTCACCAGCTTTTCAAATCCTTTTTCTCCCTCGAAAATCGGGGAGGGTCCCGTCATGCCTTCGCGCGCCAGCAACGCCGCATAGACGCCGTGCCGCGCTGCGTTCCCGAAAGCGACTCCCTTCCAGTGCGACAACTCGCCCACCCGCGACTGCCGCAGCGCGACCCCCGCGACTCCCGCGATATTCACCGCTTGCCGCGTCTTCTCCACGTCCAGCTTCATCAACTTCGCCGCCAGTAGCGTCGTCGAGAAAGCCCCGTAAGTCACATGGTCCCACCCGCGCGCCCGGATGCTCGCCGCGTCCGCCAGTCGGCATTGGATTTCATACCCAAGCACGATTGCCGTGATCAGTTCCTTGCCGCTCGCGCCCACCGATTCCGCCACCGCGATCGCCGCCGGGATATTATCGCTCGGATGCGCCGGTTCCTTGGAAAGATAAGTGTCGTTGTAATCGAAATAGCGGACCAGGCATCCGTTCGCGAATGCCGCCCAGTCTGTCGGCACATGCTCGTCCGTCCCCAGCAGCGTCGCCCCTTCCCTCGTCGAAAAATGACCGGCCACTTTCCGCGCAATCACGCAGGGCTCTTCGTTCCACGCCCCAAAGGCGCAACCCAGCGAATCGATGATCCGTCGCTTCACTTCCTTCACCACCTCGGAAGGCAGATCTTCATAGGTTAATCCAACCGCAAATTGAGCCAGCTGTTCGGCGAGCGTTGTTTTCATAAGTGAGTTGACCCCGATTCTCACCCAGCCAGGCCGTCCCGGGCAAGCTTGGATTGCGCGAACTCACACAAGCCTCGTTGCCGGCATTTACGTCTTGGAAAGAGTGATAGCCCTGCTTGACTAAAATAATGTCAAAGAAGGCTTACGTAACCAGCTTCATGTTACTGGCTCTTACGTTCGTTCCCGTATTTATATTTGTATTCTTCGCTTTGATAGTTGCGCCGTGCTGTTGCATTGTGCTTATAGCATTCGAAAAGATCATTTTCATATTATCCCACCATGAGTGGAAGATATTAGCTTTAGAGGGGGTTAACTGCCTCTATGTCATGTTTTATTGCTGTATATTTTACCTTTGCGCTCGTGTTACGTTTTGGTTATCGCAAAAGCCTGCTAGGCCGAAGTTAAGAATTATCCTCCAGCTCATTTTTTTGCTCATGGTGTTCTCTTGTTCTTTCTTAAATGTGATCCACGCAGATTATTATATGAACACAACAGGTACTTATAATTTTTGGAGTGGTAGCATCAGGTTTCTGAAAACGTATTAATTCAAGTTATATTACCGCTGAACTGGCAAACAGCTCGCTTCGATGCTAAACTAACCGCATGGTCGAGCGCGCGCCGGCTAGCTTCAATTTCGCCACCGATGTCGTTGAGCGATGGGCCCATGTCCGTCCCGACGACCCCGCCCTCTGGTGCGTCAATCTGCGGGGAGGGGCTTCCGACCAGAAGTTCAACTTCAAGCAAATGGCCGCGCTCCTCCGCCGCGCCGCCCACTTTTTCGTCGAGAGCGGCATCGGCCCCGGCGATCGCGTCATGGTTATCCTTCCGCGCATCCCGCAATGGTGGATCGTCATGCTCGGCCTCATCAAGCTCGGCGCCATCCCCATTCCCGGCACCACGCTCCTCACCGCGCGCGATATCCAATACCGCCTCCAGGCCGCCGAGGCCAAAGCCGTCGTCACCGATCAGGAAAATGTCGCCAAGATTTCCAATTTCGACGGCATCAAGATTCAGGCCTCCGGTACTGTCGATCTTTCCTGGCTCGATTTCGACGCCGGCCTTCGCGAAGTCTCCGGCGACTACGAAGCCGAGCCTACGCCCAGCGATGCGCCCGGCATTATTTATTTCACCAGCGGCACCACCGGCCATCCCAAGATGGTTCTTCACTCCCAGGCCAGCTACGGCCTCGCCCATCGGCTCACCGCCCACTGGTGGCTCGACCTCAAGCCTGAGGACATTCACTGGAACCTCGCCGACACCGGCTGGGCCAAGGCCGCCTGGTCCAGCTTCTTTGGCCCCTGGCACATGGGCGCCTGTATTTTTTCAGCCGATCTCCGTGGCAAATTCGATCCCCGGGAAGCCCTCCGAATCCTCGCGCGCTATCCCATCACCACCTTCTGCGCCCCGCCCACCGCCTTGCGCCTCTTCGTCCGTGAGGATCTCTCCGCCTTCAAATTTCCCCGTCTCCGCCATTGCGTTAGCGCTGGTGAACCGCTCAACCCCGAAGTCATGGAAATCTGGAAACGCGTCACCGGCCTCGATATCTACGAAGGCTACGGCCAGACCGAGACCATCGTCGTCATCGGCACCTTCCGTCAGCGCGGCGATCACGTTCGTCCCGGCGTTCTCGGCCGCCCCATGCCCGGGTATGACGTTGCGTTGCTCGATGCCGAAGGCAAAGAAGTCCCCGTCGGTGAAGAAGGCGAAATCGCCATTCGCGTCAGACCCGAGCGACCCCTCGGTCTCTTCCTCGAATACTGGAAAAATCCCGAGGAAAACGCGGCGCGATTCAAGGGCGACTGGTATCTCACCGGCGATTGCGCCACCCGCGATGCCGAAGGCTTCTACTCCTTCGTCGGTCGTGGCGATGATCTCATCAAAAGCGCTGGCTATCGCATTGGCCCGTTCGAGGTCGAAAGTGCGCTTGTCGAGCACGACTCCGTCGTCGAGGCCGCTGTCGTCGGCGTCCCCGATCCCCTCCGTGGCCAGCTCGTCAAGGCCTTCGTCGTCCTCAAGGCCGGCACGACCGCCACCGACGCCCTCAAGCTCGAGTTGCAGGAGCATTGCAAACAAGTCACCGCGCCCTACAAATATCCGCGTGAGATCGAATTCGTGACCGAACTTCCAAAAACCATCAGTGGCAAAATCCGCCGCCTCGAATTGCGCCAACGGGTCTGACGAATCATGCCCGAAAACAAAGACTTCAACTTCGGCGGCGAAATCGCCTGGCGACCCACGCCCGAACTCATCGCCCAGAGTCATCTTACGAAGTTCATCAAGAAGCATAACCTCAGCTCTTACGACGAGCTGATGCGCAAATCGACCACCGACATCGGCTGGTTCTGGGATGTCATACTCAAGGAACTCGATGTCCGTTTCGATAAACCCTACTCCGCAATAGTCGATCTCTCCCGCGGCCCCGCCTGGCCGCAATGGTGCGTCGGCGGCGAAATGAACATCGTCAAAAGTTTGCTCGATAAACACGCCGGCACTCCCGTCGATGATCGACTCGCCATCCGCTGGGAAAATGAAAACGGCGGCACCAAGAACCTCACCTACGCCGAGCTGCGCAAACAAGTCAACAAAACCGCCAACGCGCTCCGCTCCCTCGGTCTGAAAAAAGGCGACGTCATCGGCGTTTTCATGCCCATGACGCCCGAGATCGTCGCCGCCATGCTCGCCATCATCAAGATCGGCGGCATTTTCCTCCCGCTCTTTTCCGGTTACGGCGTTCAGGCTGAAGTTTCCCGCATGGTCGATGCCGGGGCGAAAGCCCTCTTCACCTCCGACGGATTTTTCCGGCACGGCCACGTCATCCCCGAGAAGAAGATCGCTGACGAAGCCGCCCTGCAGGAACCGTCCCTCCAGCACATGATTGTCCTCCATTACGCCGGTGACGCGCTGCCCGAGTCAGAAACTCCCGCCAATGTCCGCGTCCACGACTGGCACGAACTCATCGATCCCCAACCCGACGAAGCCGCCACCGAGCGCACCTCCGCCGAGGATCCGCTCATGATCATCTACACGTCCGGCACCACCGGCCGTCCCAAGGGCGCCGTCCATACCCATTGCAGTTTCCCCATCAAGGCCGCGCAGGACATGCGCCTCTGCTTCGATCTCCACGAGGACGAAACTATTTTCTGGGTCACCGATATGGGCTGGATGATGGGCCCATGGCTCGTCTTCGGCGCGTTGCTCAACGCCGCCACAATGATGATCTACGACGGCGCGCTCGATTACCCCGCTCCCGATCGCCTCTGGGCTCTCGTCGAGCGTCATCAAGTCACCACGCTCGGCATTTCCCCCACGTTGATCCGCTCCCTCCTCAAGCATGGCGACGCGCCCGTCCGCGCCCACAATCTCTCCTCGCTCCGCAAATTCGGCTCGACCGGCGAACCGTGGAATCCCGAGCCGTGGCGCTGGCTGTTCGATGTCGTCGGCGGCGGCAAACTTCCCATCATCAATTATTCCGGCGGCACCGAAACTTCCGGCGGACTTCTCTGCGGCAACGTCATCTCGTCGCTCAAGCCCTGCGCCTTCGCCGGGCCCATTCCCGGTATGGCCGTTGATGTCGTCGATGATCGCGGCCAATCCGTTCGCGGCGAAGTCGGCGAGCTCGTCATTCGCCAGCCGTGGATCGGCATGACGCGCGGCTTCTGGAAGGATCCCCAACGCTACGAAGAAGCCTACTGGTCCCGCTTTCCCGGCGTCTGGGTTCACGGCGACTGGGCCGCTGTCGATGCCGACGGCCTCTGGTACATCCTCGGCCGCAGCGACGACACCATCAAAGTGGCCGGCAAACGGCTTGGGCCCGCCGAGGTCGAATCGATTCTCGTCGCTCACGCTTCCGTCAGCGAAGCCGTCGCCATCGGCGTTCCCGACGAACTCAAGGGTCAGGCCCTCGTCTGCTTCTGCGTCCTCAAGCCCGGTTGCCCGCCCGATGAAACCCTCCGCGCCGCCTTGAAAAAAGATATCGTCCACGAGCTCGGCAAACCGCTCACGCCGAAAGAAATTAAATTCACGACCGATCTCCCAAAAACGCGCAACGCCAAGGTCATGCGCCGCCTCGTCCGCTGCGCCTATCTTAATGAACCTCTCGGCGATATCTCCGCGCTCGAAAATCCCGACAGCTTAAACCAGATCCGGCAATCCACTTAAGAAAAAGGTGACGGTGCAAACCCGCTGGCGCAATTTATCCATTTTGCTCCTTGCCTTTCTGTTTGCCGTCAATTGTTACCGCGCATCGACTCAATCCATCACCCATGACGAAGCGCTCACCTATCGTTTATTCATTGCGAAGCCCATTTACCAGACTTTCGCCGAGTATGACTCGAACAATCATATTTTACTCACCCTTCTCTCCAAATGTTCCGTCAAATGCTTCGGTCTTTCCGAGTTTTCTTTGCGGTTCCCCTCGCTCATCGCCAGCCTGCTTTATTTCTGGGCCGTCTATTTGATCGCCGAAAAATTATTTCAGGGAAAGTCGCTGCAACTTCTCGCCGTCGGCGTCTTGACCCTCAACCCCTACCTGTTCGATTATTTTTCGGCCGCGCGCGGTTACGGCCTCGCCATCGCGTTTTTCTTCGCGGCCTTTGCGCTGTTGCTCGAGAGCCTTGATGACCCCGCCAATCGCTGGCGTATGTGGCTTGCCGGCATCTGCCTCGGGTTTTCCGTGGGGGCTAATTTGACCCTTTTTTTCCCCGCTTGCGGATTAATCATTTCTTACGCATTTTTTCTCATCTTCTCTCGACCGGATGACAAAAAATCATTTGGCGCTTATGAAATTTGCGCCCGGCTGATTTTTCCTTTCCTATATACCGCCGGCGCTATTTTAATTCGTCCGCTGAGCGCGGCGCAGCGCGACGATTTCTACTACGGTGCGCATGATCTCTTTCGGACCGGCGCCAGCTTGCTGCGCTTTTCCTTTATCTATCCCTCGGGTCCGATAGCGGCGCCGGATTCATCTTGGATTATTGCCGATGCGTTGCTTATCGCTGTTATCCTTCTTCTGGCCGCGCTGGGTTGGTCGGGCTGGCCGGTTAAAGAACGGTTCTCCAATGCGCAACGAATCCTGGCGCTATCCAGCGGCGCCATGCTTGCCGCGCTCATGCTGCTCATGTTGGCGCATAAGGTCGGCGCCATGCTCTACCCTTATGGCCGAACTGGCCTCTATTGGATCCTGCTCATGACCCTCGCGCTTCTTGCCGTTTTGGCGACTCGATCGCGATTGCGGGGAATTCTCATTGGCCTTCTGGTTTTGGGCCTGCTCGATTATGCGTGCGAATGGAACACGCGCTTCTATGCCGACTGGCTTTACGATGCGAATGCGCGCGAAATCGTCGGACGAATTGAGCGGCTGCATGCGCAATCTCAAAAAAAGAAAATCGTGGTTGGTGGCAGCTGGCAGTTTGAGCCGGCCTTGAA
>Ga0206931_1005_pt1 | contig 85168 bp, 75 predicted proteins | sample Alteio_BWOrgHeat_17_FD_152946 | JGI IMG/M metagenome (GOLD analysis project Ga0206931, IMG submission 152946) | Enriched cells from forest soil in Barre Woods Harvard Forest LTER site, Petersham, Massachusetts, United States -... | ecosystem: Environmental > Terrestrial > Soil > Temperate forest >...
CATTTAATTCTAACGCAGGGTTTTCGCTATCATTTATTTCAGAATTTACTATAAAATTCTTTATGCTCCATAGTCTCTGAAGACCATCAACAACAAGCCACTTGTTTTCGTCAGCTGCATCAAAATAAAATGCTGGTAATGGTAATCTCAGCAAGATTGATTCAATTAACCGACTTTGGACGTCTGGCTTCCAGAGATTCCCTTTTCTTTGAAATTCAGTATTAAGGTCAATTTCGTTATACCTCAAACGGGTTACAAGGTGGTCTATTGTTTTGGGCTCAACAATGATTTTTATATCCTTTGGATCAAAGGGGCTTATTATATCTTCATTTTCGTCAGAACTTTCTTCATCTACCTCCTCCACTTCAATTATATCGTCTTCGGATTCTTCTGAATAATCGAAGGCTTTTTTGACGACCTTTTTAATTTCTTCTTTATCAATAGCTGTCGCCTGTTCGCCTGCTGGGGTTAACCTCCAGACGCCCCTGTTGACTTTATCTAAAAGCCCAAATCTTTTTAAATAATTGCGCGACCAAGCTAGTCTATATACCAATTTTGTGGTGGTGCCTCGATGGATATCAGATTTGTCCTTTTCTGAAAGTTGCAGAAGTTTTGCGACCTCTTTTTCTATGCTTCTTATATGGGCCTGTCCGCCAAGATTTTTTAAAGCTTGGATAGTCGGATTCATTAGGTCGTCGTATTGAGGCACACCCATATCAGTCAATTTTAATATTAAGCAAGATAAATGCTTATTTTTTATCAGAGAGATATGTCCAAAAAAACGAGTAGAAAAGGTTCCAAAGATCCTATCTGGCCGGTTTGCTAATGTCAAAAATATTTTTCCCCTTTTTAGCGGACAAAACAGCGTTTTGTATATATAGGTATAGAGAGGCGTGTGGTTGAAGGTGTACGGCATAAGGAAAACCAAAACAAGGTGGATGGGTGAAGGTTTAAGGCGTAAGGAAAGCCGGGAGGGCGAGTAAGAAAGTTTCCGGTTTCAAGTTTCCAGTTATCGAAGCGAAGAAAGGAAGGTTGAAGTGGAAGGAGGTTGAAGGTATAGGGCATAAGGGTTAAGGAAAAGTAAACAGTCGAAGGTTAGCAGCGTATGAGAATCGTGAAAAATGCAAAAGCTAAAAGTAAAATAGCAATACCGGCTGAATTTGGGCTGGGAAAGGAAGATATTAATAAAATTGCTATATGTGACATTTTTGGCCATTTTAAAATTCAAATGAAAGATAATCAATTAGTTAGTATAAAATGGGGTGGCGCAGTTTGGCTACGATTTGGCGTCTTTTGTGCTACTTTTGGCGGCGTTTGGAGTGGAGTGCTGGGGTGGTGATTGGGCAGTAGTGGTATTTTGAACAGATCCTTCGCTTCGCTCTGGATGACAGCAGGGTTGGGCAGTAGTGGCTGAGATGGGCAGTCGCGATGCATCGGGGTTCGCTTCGCTCTGGATGACAGCGGAGATGGGCTTTATTGTCATTCAGAGCGAAGCGAAGAATCTGCTGAGCGGTAGAGGCACTGTTCAGCAAAGTACTGGTGGCCAGGCAGATCACGCGTAACGCGTGATGACAGCACAGATGGGCAATTTGCAATTATTGAGTTTTGATAGGTTTTTACAACGGGCGTATCGTAGATTTGCGCTTCTAAAAATTAGCCATAATGGATTACAGGATTGAAAAAGACACGATGGGCGAGGTAAAAGTACCTTCACACGTTTACTGGGGCGCACAAACCCAGCGCAGTATTGAGAACTTTAAAATTGCGCAGGATATTAATAAAATGCCCCGGCCTGTAATACAGGCGTTTGCTTATCTTAAAAAGGCGGCCGCATTGGCTAATAACCAATTGGGTGTGCTGCCTGCTGAGAAAAAAGATGCCATTGCACAGGTGTGCGACGAAATATTAGAGGGTAGGCTTGACGACCAGTTTCCGCTGGTAGTTTGGCAAACTGGCAGCGGCACGCAAAGCAATATGAATGTTAACGAGGTGGTGGCTTACCGTGCGCATGTAATACAGGGCGGCGCCTTAACCGATAAGGATAAATTTTTGCACCCCAATGATGATGTAAATAAGTCGCAGTCGTCAAACGATACTTTCCCAACGGCCATGCACATTGCAGCTTATAAAATATTAGTTGAAAATACGCTGCCCGGTATTGAAAAACTGCATAACACGCTGGCTGCAAAAAGCAAGGCATTTATGCAGGTGGTTAAAATTGGCCGCACCCATTTTATGGATGCCACGCCATTAACGCTGGGGCAGGAATTTAGCGGTTATGTTGCCCAATTGGGCTGGGGTATAAAGGCTATAAAAAATAGCCTTCCACATTTGGCACAGCTTGCGCTGGGCGGTACGGCTGTGGGTACGGGTATTAACACCCCTGATGATTACGCAGAACTGGTGGCTGAGAAAATTGCTGAGTTAACGGGTTTGCCGTTTGTTACCGCTGAAAACAAATTTGAAGCTTTGGCCGCGCATGACGCTATTGTAGAAGCGCATGGGGCATTAAAAACGGTGGCTGTAAGCCTGATGAAAATAGCGAATGATATACGCATGCTGTCGTCTGGCCCGCGCAGTGGTATTGGGGAGATACATATTCCGGATAATGAGCCGGGTTCATCAATTATGCCTGGTAAGGTAAACCCTACGCAGTGCGAGGCGCTTACCATGATAGCAGCGCAGGTAATGGGCAATGACGTAGCTATAAATATTGGCGGCGCTACGGGCCATTTTGAGCTGAATGTGTTTAAGCCGGTAATGATCTATAACTTTTTGCACAGCGCCCGCCTTATTGGCGATGGCTGTGTAAGCTTTAACAACAAGTGCGCCGAGGGCATTGAGCCGATTGAAGCCAATATTAAAAAGCATGTTGATAACAGCCTGATGCTGGTAACAGCCTTAAACACAAAAATTGGTTATTATAAAGCGGCTGAGATAGCACAGAAGGCGCATAAAGAAGGCACCACACTTAAAGAAATGGCGGTGAAACTTGGGTATGTTACGCCTGAAGAATTTGATGCCTGGGTTGACCCAAAAAATATGGTGGGAAAAATATAGTTTACACCGAAAGTTGCAGTAAATGAGCGGCTGCTTTTAGCCGTTCAGGCGATTTATAAGTATCTTACAGGCTTAAACAATTTATTGTTAACGAAAACGTTTCTGCAATTATCTGCTGCGGGCAAAAAAGAATGCACATGCTAAAAAAAAGTATTATGAAGCAAAAACCTATGATACCCCTGCTTGGTTTATTGGCTTGCGCCTGTTTAGTTTTGTCGGCATGCCAAAAAGAACTTAGCATTGAAACCAACCAAAACCTTGCAGCAGCGGGGAGCCTGCAGGATACCGCCGGTAATTGCATGCCTGAAACAGTTGTAGGTACATTTTATGATGGGGTAGAGCCAGGCCGTGATACAGCATACGTGGTAGTAAATGTAAACGTAACAAACCCGGGTTCCTATTCAATTTATACAAATACGCAAAACGGGTTTTATTTTTCTGACTCAGGCTACTTTACAAACACAGGTTTGCAAACGGTTAAATTAAGGCCGGTTGGCGTACCTATAATACCTGACTCAACACTGTTTAATGTAACGTTCGATTCAAGCATTTGCAGTTTTACGGTGTACGTAAAAGACAGCACGGGTACCGGCCTTGGCGGCGGTGGTATTACCAACCCTAACCAAAGCGACAGTGCATGGAAATTTAACGGGCCATCAGGATCATATCACGGCCCTGTAGACACAGCCTATACAAAAGATACACTTGGTGAGCTGTTTTTGTATGTAACAGGGTTTACCAGCGCTACCGGTGATACTGCTTTTCAAGCTGGTGTGGCGTTCTCGGGAGGTGCAATTGCCCCGGGTTCATATAGCTCACAATCCAGTGCATTGTTCAGGTTTACTGACCTTGTGGCGGGCACTGTTATTTACTCGGCCGACCCAACGGTAACAGGGGCCAATACTATTGTAAATATCAATAGCTACGACCCCAATTCAAAAATAGTTACGGGTACGTTTAGCGGTTCGGTCAAAGATTCGGGGGGAAATATAGTCAATATCAATTCCGGTACGTTTACTGCAAAAGTGCAGTGACTTTTCGCCTCATCCCCTAACCCCTTCTCCTTCCCGAAAAATCGGGACGGGCGACGGAGAAGGGCCCGACGAGATTACAGAGGAGAGTTTATATTCTTAAAGTATAATATCGAAATTAACATAATTGAAAAAGCCCGGCATATTGGTAGGTGCACCGGGCTTGCATAAAAATGGAATGTATTACTATTGGCCCTGTGCCAAACTGTAAGCTTTTTTGTCGCCCAGCATAAGCAATAATTCGGATGAGCAGATCTTATAATTGCCACTAAGGCTTATGTATAACCCCAGCACATCCTGCTGCGTAAGCGGGAAATCGTCAATGCTTTCAAAGCGCACGTTGTACTGGTTTACCAGGTTGGTGTAAACGCTGCCCGTTGGCCATACCTGCGTACCACGGTTGCTTATGCTAACCAGCTTAAACTTAACACCCGCATGACGAAGGCATTTGTTGGCGATTATTATTGGTTGTTCGTTGCTCTCGATAAAAAAATCAACACCGCAAATTTTTTCGCTGGCTTCACCGTCACTTTCCATCATGGCGTTCTTCTCCAGCTTAAAATGCGTTTGGGTGGTGTACATATCTGCCTGTGCAGGTTTTGCACCCAGCAGTGGCACTTGCCCAAAATTGTTGATTATGGATTGAGCAAAATCAGTAGTGTTTACAGATGGTTTGCTTTTATCGCCAAAGTCGCCGGTATGTATGCCCTGTTCTAATGTGTAGAGCAAGGCGTTTTCAATGGTAACAGCTTTCTCCATCATACCAAGGTGGCGCAGCATGGCGATACCACTTAGTAAAAGCGCAGTAGGGTTGGCAATGTTTTTACCTGCTATATCAGGGGCGGTGCCGTGTACGGCCTCAAATATGCAGATATAGTCGCCTATGTTGGCACTGGGGGCAAAGCCAAGACCGCCTACAAGACCGGCACACAAATCACTTACTATATCGCCCTGCAGGTTGGTTAACACCACCACATCAAACAGGTCGGGCCGGGTAACAAGCTTCATGCACAGGTCGTCAACAATAACATCGTCGGCTTTTAACTCGGGGTACTCTTTGGCAACCTCGTAAAACACCTGCAGAAAAAGGCCATCGGTAAGCTTCATAATGTTTGCCTTGTGGCCGCAGGTAATGCGGCGGGCGTTCTTTTTCTTGGCCATTTCAAAAGCGTACTTAATAACCTGCAGGCTGCCGGGGCGGGTTATAAAGCGGCGGCTTAGCGCAACATCATGTGTAAGCATGTGCTCAATGCCGCCATAGGTATCTTCAATGTTTTCGCGCACTATGGTTATATCAACGGGTATGCCGGCCTTGCTGAAAACGGTATCAACACCGCTAAGCGTTTGAAAAACCCTCTTGTTGGCGTAGGTGTTCCAGGTTTTGCGGGCGGTAACATTTACGCTTTTAACGCCTTTGCCTTTGGGTGTTTCCATGGGGCCTTTAAACAAAATGCCCAGGGTTTCAATAGCTTGTTGTGCATCGGGTGTCATACCATTGCTGTAGCCTTTATCAAACACCCATTTGCCCATATCAACAAACTGGTATTCCAGCGGAACACCGGCAGATTTGAAAATGGTAAGCACAGCATCCATAATTTCCGGGCCTATGCCATCGCCTTTTGCCACAGCAATTTTTGTCATATAAAATTTTTGTATGAGTAATACCGAAAGTGCTGCAAATTTAAGGGCTGACGGCTGTGAAACATAAAAAACTTAAATGTTAACAACTATGGGACGATCACATTTTTTTTGTAAATTTTTACACAGGCTGTTACCATTGCCCTATTCCATCCGTATAATATATTGATAATTCGTAACTTCATCCGGCAAACACGTATAACATGGTATCCAAAATTTCTGAAGGCGTTCAAATAAGTGTTGAGACTTACTATCAGCCAGATTACAGTAACCCCGCTAACAGCGAGTTTATGTTTGCGTACCGTATTACCCTTGAAAACCATAATGATTTCAGCGTTAAACTTCTGCGGCGCCACTGGTTTATTTTTGACAGTAACGGCCAAAACCGCGAGGTTGAAGGTGAGGGCGTTGTAGGCGCACAGCCAGTTATGCAGCCGGGTAAACAGTACCAATATGTAAGCGGGTGTAACCTGCGTACCGAGATGGGCCGCATGCATGGAACTTACACCATGGAGAACCAAAATACCAAAACCACGTTTACTGTAAAGATCCCACCTTTTGAAATGGTTGCGCCGGTAAAGATGAATTGAGTGATTTGAGAATAGTGCCCCTCATATTGACATTGCTAATAATTATCACCTCATCCTGCAATTTTGTTGGTGGCTCAAATGGTAATGCCATTGAGTTTGACACTCTTCGTCCTCCAAAAGATAGCTTAACCGTCTATTTCAAGGCGAAAAGCAACGAGCAAGACAAGACAGCCGATGGGTTAAGCGACTTTGCAAATAGGTGGTATTCACAAATGTTATTTGCTTTAAAAGAGCCGGTTTTAAAAGATTATAAAGGAAGCAAAGAAATATATCGTTTTACATGGCTGAGAACATTTAATCACCCGATTTCTATAAGGCTTGAATGCCAGGATGGCAATGTATTGTTGTTTAGCAAGGTTTGTGATGGGAAAGGCGGCTACCAGCCAGGAAAAATTATGTTTGATAAGTACCTCACTCTTACAACTGGCGCAATTGATATTTGTCGCAAAAAAGTAGAGGAAGCGGCCTTTTGGTCACAACCAACCGAAATAAAAAGTGAAGGCCTGGATGGCTCAGAATGGATTATTGAAGCGGTTAAAAATGGTAAATATCACATGGTTGTGCGGTGGTCACCAGATGAAGATCAATCTGAGAAATTTAGAGCAATTGGGAAATATTTAATTTCTTTATCACGAATAGAAAATGAAACAGCCGGTGACAATTATTACTAGGTAACCATAGCCGGTTAGCGGTGTTTGAAAGAATATTTAATAGTTGACGGGGAAATGGTTAAAAATCGAAAAACGACATCACACCAGCGCCTCCCACAACACTTCCACCGGGTGAAGCGCTTTTTTGCCTGTACCATCTTTTACCTGGTGGCGGCAACTGGTGCCGGGGGCGGCGATGATAACGTTATCGGCAGCATTACGCACAGCAGGAAATAACACAAGCTCACCTATTTGCATGGATAGATCATAATGCTCTTTCTCATACCCAAAACTGCCCGCCATGCCGCAACAACCGGATGGGATAGTTTCCACCTTATAGTTCTCCGGCAGCGACATCATTTTTACACTGCCCGCAGTTGAAATAAGTGCTTTTTGCTGGCAGTGGCCATGCAGTTTTATAAGCCTGCTTTCTTTGGTAAACTGCGCAGCGGTTATATTGCCTTTATCAATTTCGCGGGCTATAAAATCATCAATTAAAAACGTATTTGCTGCGAGGTTTTTGGCGGTGTCTAAATCATTATCATCAGCAAGATCAATGTACTCATCCCTGAAGGTTAATATCGCGGATGGCTCGATACCTATCAATGGCGTTTCATCTGTTATTAAACCGCGTAACAAAGCTACATTTTTCTGTGCAATTTTTTTTGCATCGCGCAGCAAGCCTTTGCTAAGCCATGCACGGCCGCTTTCTTCATGCTCGGGTATTACAACATCGTAACCAAGCTTCTCTAATAATTCGACAGCCTTAATACCAATATGCGTATCGTTATAATTAGTAAACTCATCACAAAAAAGATAAACTCTTTTCCCGGTTGACGATTGACGATTGGCGATTGACGATTCATGTTTCTTCCACCACCCTCTCAACGTCGTTTTTTGCAATGTGGGCATACTTCGTTTTTCTGCAAAGCCCGCGAAACGTTTTACCATTTTGCTCACTAAGCCGTTGGTCATCGCAAAATTATACATGCCGGGTACTATTGCTCCCAATTTAGCGCTGCTGTTAAACGTTGCAATAAGCTTTGCCCGCATAGGCACACCATTGGCATCGTAATAATGCTGTAAAAACTCTGCTTTTAGTTTTGCCATATCAACGTTGCTGGGGCATTCTGATTTGCAACCTTTGCAACTCAAACACAAATCCATCACTTCGTAAATCTCTTTATGGTCAAAGCGGTTTAGCTTATCTGAGTTGGTAAGAAATTCGCGTAAAATATTTGCCCTTGCGCGGGTGGTATCTTTCTCATTACGTGTTGCCATGAATGAAGGGCACATCGTGCCGCCGGACAATTGTGATTTCCTGCAATCTCCCGAGCCATTGCATTGCTCCGCATGCTGCAAAATATCCTGGTTGTTGAATCGAAAAACGGTTTTAAATGCAGGCGTTTGCTGCCCCGGCGCATAACGCAGCATACTGTTCATGCTGGGAGTATCAACAATTTTATTTGGATTGAAAATATTGTTGGGATCCCACGTATGTTTTATTTGCTTTAACAGCTGGTAGTTTTTTTCACCCACCATTTGCCTGATAAATTCACCGCGCAACCTTCCGTCACCATGCTCCCCGCTGAGGCTACCATTATATTTTTTTACCAGCGTTGCAATTTCTTCCGCAATGGCGCGGAATAGCTGATTGCCTTCTTTTGTTTTAAGGTTAATGATAGGCCTTAAATGTATTTCGCCACTGCCTGCATGCGCATAATGCACGGAATACAGGCCATACTTTTTTAGTATCTCATTAAAGTCGCGTATATAGGCCGGAAGATCATTTACATCAACGGCAGTATCTTCTATAACAGGCACTGCTTTTTCATCACCCGGAAGATTGCTTAGCAAACCCAAACCAGCTTTGCGTAGTGACCAGATCTTTTTGCTGTCTTCACCAAATAATAATGGGAAATGATAACCCAGTCCCGCAGTCCTCATATCATCTTCTACCTGTTTTGCCAGGGCGATAATTTCTTCGCGGTTGGTGCGCGCAAATTCAATCACCAGTATAGCGCCGGGGTCGCCCTGTACAAAAAACCGGTTCTTGCTTTGTTCAATATTGCCTTTTGTGCATTCAAGTATGTAGTGGTCAATAAGCTCGCTTGCACTGGGTTTATATTTTAACGCAATAAGGTTTGCGCGCAGACTTTCATCAATGCTGTTAAAATGCACACATAGCAGGCCAACTTCTTTTGGCGGCAGCGGTACAACATTCAACTTTATCTCTGTAATAAACGCAAGGGTGCCTTCGCTACCGGCAATAAGTTTGCAAAAATTAAAATCCTCTGTGCCGGCTGTAAAAGGTGCAGACTCAAGTAATACATCAACTGCATAACCCGTGTTTCTTCTCTCAACGCTCTTTTTAGGGAACTCCTTTCTTATTTCTACCTGTGCATCATAGTTGCTTAAAAGGCTGCGCGTGGTTTTATAAATATTAGCTTCTAAACTATTGCCTTCGCATTTGGTATGAAACTCATCAATAGTCAGACTATTAAACACCACCTCGCTGCCATCGCTTAGCAATGCCTTTACTTCCAGTAAATGTTCACGCGTGCTTCTGTAAACTACCGAGTTTGAGCCGCATGAATTATTGCCCACCATCCCACCGATCATCGCGCGGTTGGCTGTTGAAGTTTCAGGCCCAAAAAACAGTCCATACGGTTTTAAAAACATGTTCAGCTCATCCCGCACCACGCCCGGCTGCACACGCACCCAGCCTTCTTCTTTATTCAGTTCAATAATTTTTGTAAAGTATTTTGAAACATCTGCAATTATGCCGTTGCCTACAACCTGCCCTGCCAGTGAAGTACCCGCAGTGCGCGGAATAAGTGAAGTTTTTTCGGCTGCTGCAAAAGAAATAAGCTTTTTTATATCATCAATTGTTTTTGGCACAGCGACGGCCAGCGGCATTTCACGGTATGCTGAAGCATCCGTAGCATACAACGTGCGCATGGTATCATCAAAATAAAACTCACCTTCCAGTTCAGTAGCTAATTGCTGCAACTTATCCTTCATTATGTGTTGCCATTTAAAAAGGGCGTGCAAAAATAATTGATTTAGGGGAGATGGGCTGGGCAGTTTAAGGTTGTAACGAAGCAGCATGAAACTAAAGCGCGTCGGGCCTCCTCATTGAGCTCTCCCTCACCAGCAACTCGCTGTGTATATAGATCGTCTCGTTATTTTTCGCAGATACACCTTCCTTCATTTGCTCAAGCAAACATTTTGCAGCCACTTCACCTATTTCAATACCGGGGTAGTTAATAGTGGTCAATGATGGTTCTACAATTTTACTAATAGCATCGTTGTTAAACCCAACAACGGCAATATCGGCGGGAATGTTCAAGCCCATTTCTTTCCATGTTTTAATGCATACTGCCGCGCAAAAATCGTTGGTAATAAAAACGCCGTCAGGCATGGGGCGGATTGAAGCTATTTTTTTGGCAGCTAAAACGCTGGCCTCTTCACCAAGGTCGTTTATAATAATGTTTTCTTTTTTTGCAGGCAGCTTATTTTGCGCAAGCGCCTGTTTATAACCTTTCAACCTGTCTGCATATACGTTCCTTGTTGTATTGCCCGTAATATGTGCTATGTTTTTGCAGCCCTGCTGTATAAGGTGCTGCGTAGCATCAAAACCCGCCTTCAGGTTATTTATCACCACCTTGGTGCCATAGCTGTTGGCCTCTACACGGTCAAAAAATACCACAGGTATGCCCTTTTTTGTAAAGGGGTCAAAATGAGAAATGTTTTTGGTATCATAAGCCAACGATGCAATAAGTCCGTCAACCCTCTTGTGAAAAAGGTTGTTTGCATTAGCGATTTCTTTTTCAGCAGACTCAGACGAGTGGCCGATAATTAGGTCAAACCCGGAACCAGCCGTAACTTTTTCTATCCCGGCCAGTACTGATGTTATAAACTGGCTGTTAAGCTCGTGTATAATTATGCCGATAGTGTTTGTTTTTTGCCTGCGCAGGTTACTGGCAAAATTATTACTGCGGTACCCCATTTTTTTGGCGGTATCCTGAATCTTCTTTTTGGTTTTTTCGCTTATGGCGGGGTGGTTGTTCAGTCCCCGGCTTACCGTGGCACCCGAAATATCAAGCTTCCTGGCAATATCGTATATGGTTACTTCTTTCGGTATGCTCATTAATCTAAATTAGTAAAAGCCCCGCTTTTTCAGCAAATAAAAATAAAACTAATGCAATCGGTTGCACTTTTTAAAAAAATGTCTCTATATTTATTGCCCATAAACAACTTTTACAGTTTAAAATCTTGCCATGCTGTTATTAGGTATAGATGTTGGCACCTCGTCCATAAAAGTATCAGTGGTAGATGCAGCCACGCAGCAGTGCTTAGCATCTGCGCAATATCCCGAAGTGGAAGCCACTATTATCTCCTACCAAATGGGCTGGGCCGAGCAATCACCGGCAAGCTGGTGGCTGTATACTCAACAGGCTATTTTAATGGCACATGCCGCCGGCAAATACAAACCAGAAGATATTGCAGCCATTGGTATTGCCTACCAAATGCATGGCCTGGTTACAGTTGATAAAAACCAGCACGTACTGCGCGACAGCATTATTTGGTGCGATAGCCGTGCCGTGCCCTACGGCGATGCGGCCTTTAATGCTATTGGTGGCGGGAAGTGCTTAAGCCATTTATTAAATTCGCCAGGAAACTTTACCGCGGCAAAACTGGCATGGGTAAAAGAGAACGAGCCTGGAGCCTATGCGCAAATTGATAAAATAATGCTGCCCGGCGATTATATTGCCATGCAGCTAACCGGCAGCATTACAACAAGCATTTCTTCGCTCTCCGAAGGTGTTTTTTGGGATTTTAAAAGCGATAGCCTCTCGGCAGATGTGATGCAATATTTTGGGTTTGATGAAAGCATTATCCCCGCAATTAAAGATGTATTTAGCGAACATGGTTATGTAAGCGCAACTGTTGCAAACGCATTATTGATAAAACCCGGCATACCTGTTAGCTATAAAGCCGGCGATCAGCCCAACAATGCGTTATCACTAAATGTGCTTGAGCCTGGCGAAGTTGCTGCAACCGCAGGTACATCCGGGGTAATATATGGCGTGAGTGATACGTTGGGGTATGATCCGCAAAGCCGCGTTAATACATTTGCACATGTTAACTATACCAAGGCCCAAAAAAGGCTGGGCATTTTGTTATGTATAAACGGCACGGGTATTTTAAACAAATGGATAAAGAACCTTGGGGATAGGAATACAAACTATAGCGCGCTTAATGCGGAAGCCAGTGCTATAAGCAAAGGTAGCGACGGCCTGTACATTTTGCCTTTTGGTAACGGTGCAGAGCGTATGCTTAATAACAAATTAGTAGGGGCGCACATACACAATATAGATTTGAACAAACACACAGCTGCACATTTGTACAGGGCAGGGCAGGAGGGTATTGCATTTGCATTTAAATACGGGCTTGATATTATGCGTGGCAACGGTATGAACCCCGGAGTTATACGGGCAGGTAAAACAAACATGTTTTTAAGCGATGTATTTACGCATGCTTTTGTAAACGCAACAAATGTTCCTGTTGAATTGTATGAAAGCGATGGCAGTGTTGGCGCAGCCTTGGGTGCTGGTATTGGGGCAAAAATATTTAGCAATGCTAAAGAAGCTTTTGCAGGAATGAAACGGTTAGGAACGATAGAGCCCGACGGGAAAGAAGGCTACAACGAACATTATGAAAAATGGAAAGGGTATTTGGAAAGGGAGGTGTAAAAAAGAAAGGCGTTAACTGCACCGTCCTGAGCATGCAAACTCTATGAAACTCCGTGAAAAACTCTGTGGCACTCTGTGTCCTGCATTATTATAAACTTTAAACTTATAACCATGTCAATCATTACAGGCGACAAAGAATTTTTTAAAGGCATCGGCCAAATAAAATACGAAGGGCCGCAAACCGACAACCCGCTTGCATTTCGCTGGTACGACGAAAGCAAGGTAGTGGCGGGCAAAACTATGAAAAACCATTTGCGCTTTGCTTGCGCCTACTGGCACTCATTTGTGGGCAGCGGTGGCGACCCCTTTGGTGAGCCCACACATATTTATTCCTGGAATGAAAATGCAGACGCTGTTGGCAGGGCAAAAGATAAAATGGATGCTGCATTTGAATTTATCACCAAGCTTAGTATTCCATACTATTGTTTTCATGATGTGGATGTAGTGGATTATACCAATGATGTGGTTGATAACGAAAAAAGGCTTGCAAGCCTGGTTGATTACGCGCAGCAAAAACAGGAAGCATCAGGGGTAAAACTATTATGGGGTACAGCCAACCTTTTCAGTAACAGGCGTTATATGAATGGCGCCTCCACCAACCCCGATTTTCATGTGCTGGCACATGCCGGTGCGCAGGTAAAAGCAGCGCTTGATGCTACTATTGCCCTGGGCGGTGAAAACTATGTGTTCTGGGGTGGCCGCGAAGGGTACATGACCTTATTGAATACAAACATGAAGCGTGAGCAGGAACATTTAGCACGCTTTCTGCATACTGCAAAAGACTATGCAAGGTCAAACGGGTTTAACGGTACATTTTTTATTGAGCCTAAGCCTTGTGAGCCAACCAAGCATCAGTATGATTATGACTGCGCTACAGTTATAAGCTTTTTACGCCAGTACAACCTGATGGAAGACTTTAAGCTGAATATTGAAGTAAACCACGCAACACTTGCCGGCCATACCTTTACCCACGAACTGCAGGTGGCGGCTGATGCAGGCCTTTTAGGCAGTATGGATGCAAACAGGGGCGATTACCAAAACGGCTGGGATACAGACCAGTTTCCTAATGATATCAACGAATTGGTTGAAGCGATGCTTATTATTTTAGAAGCGGGCGGTTTTGCAGGAGGCGGCATAAATTTTGATGCAAAAAGGCGTAGAAACTCAACTGACGCTGCAGACTTGTTTTATGCACACATTGGCGGCATGGACAATTTTGCAAGGGCACTAACTGTTGCAGATAAGATTTTACAGCATGGAGAATACAGCAAAATAAGAAAAGATCGTTACTCAAGTTTTGATACAGGTTCAGGCCTGGAATATGAGAGTGGTGGCTTAACTTTGGAAGACCTGCGCAGGTATGCTATACAAAATGGTGAGCCGGTGGTAACAAGCGGAAGACAGGAATATCTTGAAAATTTAATAAACAGGTTTATTTAAGAGTGTTTTCTTGATCATAGGTATAAGAAAGAGGCTGCCGTGTTTCCCCGCGCAGCCTCTTCGTTTTTTGGTCAATTTAACTATTGTGCAACTTCTTAATTTCCTCTGTTAATTTAGGCACAATCTCAAATGCATCCCCTACAATGCCATAGTCGGCCGCCTTAAAAAATGGCGCTTCGGGGTCTTTATTAATTACAACAATATGTTTGCTGCGGTTAACGCCTGCAAGGTGCTGAATAGCGCCTGATATACCAATCGCGATGTACAGGTTTGGTGCTATTTGCACCCCTGTTTGGCCAACATGCTCATGGTGTGGCCGCCAGCCACTGTCAGCAACAGGGCGGCTGCAGGCCGTTGCGGCATGCAACACATGCGCAAGGTCTTCAACAATGCCCCAGTTTTCAGGGCCTTTTAAACCACGGCCACCGCTTACAACAACTTCGGCCTCGGTTAGTGGCACTTCTCCGCTTACTTTGTTCACTGCTGTAACTTTTATTTTTGGCGCGTCAACCGCAATATTTAATTGTACTACTTCTGCAGAGCCTTCCGCAGAAACAATTTTATAGCTATTGGGGTTAAGCGAAATTATTTTTACATCAGTTTTTATCTCCACATTGGCAAATGCCTTGCCGCTGAACACTGCTTTTTTTACTACAAATCCACCATCCGTTTTTGGCAGCGATACCACGCCTGTAACAAGCCCAGCCTTAAGCTTTGCAGAAACCATAGAGGCTACTGCCTTGCCCGTTTGGCTATGGCTGAATACAATAACTTTTGCACCAAGTGTGGTTGCAGCTTCAGCTATTGTTTTGGCGTACACCAGGGCATCAACATTATTCAGCGCTTCATTACTTACCTGGTTTACTTTGGTAACGCCATATTTGCCAAGTTCAGTAATATTGGCAGTTACTGTGCCAAGCAACAAACCCTCAGCAGTTGTGCCAAGCTGCTTAGCAACGTCTGCACCATATGTTAGCGCTTCATAAGAAGCCTTTTTTATTTGACCATCAGCATGGTCTATTAAAATAAGTACCATAAAAAACCCTCTGGCTCCCCTAAAGGGGAGAACTTTTAAGAGCGTTATTAATTTAGATTGCCCTGATAATATAAAGAACTAAAAGTAAACCGCGTTACACTCCTTTAAGGCGGTCAAACATCTTAAAAAAACAAAGTTTGTCCTAACCTCCCTTCTTTCACTCCCCTTTAGGGGAGATGGAGGGGTTTCCTATATCGCCTTCGCTTCTTCGTGCAACAGCCTTACCAATTCAGCAACATTATCCGCAGCTACTAATTTAACGCCCGCTTTAGCAGGCGGCAACTCATAGCTTACAATATGCGTAAGTGCATCAACAGCGGCTGGTTCCACCACTTTTAAGGGCTTGGTACGTGCAGCCATTATACCACGCATGTTTGGTATACGCTGCTCGGCTACGCCTTTTGCGCAGCTAACAACCACGGGCAGGCTAACTTCCTCCGTTTCTTCACCGCCCTCAAGCTCACGGGTAATGGTTGCGACTGTACCGTTAAGGTCAAACTTTGTGGCCAACGATACAAAAGGCAGATCAAGCAAGCCTGCAATAGCACCGCCAATGGCCGAACTGTTATAATCAATAGTTTCCTTGCCCGTTAGTATTAAATCATAGCCGCCTTGTTTTGCTACATCAGCAATCTGGCTGGCTATATAAAAGCTGTCATCGCCCGTAGTGTTCACGCGTATAGCTTCGTCACCACCAAGGGCAAGGGCCTTGCGTATAATTGGGTCTGCATCCGCACCGCCAACGGTAACAAGGTGTATCGTAATAGATGCATCTTTTTCCTTCAATTCAATGGCGCGCACAAGTGCATACCATTCATCGTAAGGGTTTATTATCCATTGTACCCCTGCCTCTTCAAACTGGGTATTATTGTTCTTAAAAGCAATTTTTGATGTAGTGTCGGGTGTTTTACTGATGCATACTAATACTTTCATATTTGCGGTTTGGCGTGGCAAATGTAATAACAAGTGTTAGTATAAAAAAGTTGTTTATGCAACTATTTTGTGGAAAAATATTTTATGCGTTTGGTGTAACTTTTACAGCAATGGTAAGTTTTAATATATATGCACCTGGTTTTTTATTTTTCAGTTTTGGTAAAGTGCACCGGGTATAATATTTTAAACATACTATAATGTGCATATCATTCTTAAAAATGAGCAGAATTGACAAGCTAAAGGAAATGCTGGATTTTTCCCCACGGGATAATTTTTTGCGCCACGCGCTTGCTCTTGAACTGGTAAAGGCAGGTGACGATGCAGGCGCACGCAGACTGTTTGAAGCAGTACTGAACGAATGCCCTGAATACGTGGGCAGTTACTACCACCTGGGTAAACTGCTGGAGCGCAATAACGAAATACCATTAGCAATAAAGTGGTATGAGAAAGGTATGGCCGCAGCCAAAGAAGCGGATGAACGCCACGCATATAACGAGCTGCAAACAGCTTACGAAGATTTGGTGTTTTAATGTAAAATTGTTTTGTATTTTAGCCGCCCACAAGCGGAAGTAGCTCAGCTGGTAGAGCATTAGTTTCCCAAACTAAAGGCCGCGGGTCCGAGTCCCGTCTTCCGCTCAAACCAGTTAACCCCAAAACCCCTAAAGGGGCTTTATAAACAACGTGAGTTTACTCAGCGCCAGCTTCTTTTACAGACAATCCTAAGCCGGCATTAAATCAACGCAACTGCTTCAAAACAATCCGCAATCTGCAATCGTCAATCTGCAATCCTCTTTATCCTTCCGCCACTACCACAGCAGTACCATACGCAAGCACTTCGGTAACACCTTCCATCACTTCGTTGGCATCGTAACGCATACTTATAATGGCATTGGCGCCGGCTTGCTGAGCATGCTGTATAAGCAGTTGAAAAGCTTCTTCCCGGGCGGTTTCGCATAACTCGGTGTATACGGATATATTGCCACCCATTAATGTTTGAAAAGCGCCACGCAGGTTACCCAATGCTCCCCGGCTGCGTACGGTAATACCCCGCACTATGCCAAGCTGTTTGGTTATTTTGTAGCCCTCTAAACTGTTGCTGGTAGTAACTAACATAAAAAGCGTTTATTTTTTTGGTGAGTTGATACCAAATGTAGGCAAGTAATTGCTATCATTCTGCCACCTTGTTTTATATTTAGCCCACAAATAACATTGTTATGAAAAATATGCTTACCCTGTTTATTGCGTGTACTTTATTTTGTGCGGCACATACCCAGCTAACCAACCAGCGTTTGTTTGATACAATAGGCTTTATACCTGAACATTATGCACCGCGTGTGGCACAATTTAAAAGTGAACCTATTGTTACGGGGCGTATAATATTTTTGGGCAACAGTATTACCGAAATAGGCAACTGGAAAGCCCTTACTGGTGATACTACCGTTATAAACCGGGGCATTGGTGGTGACATAACGTTTGGCGTACTAAAACGGCTTGATGATGTGGTAGCACGCCAGCCATCAAAGGTCTTTTTGCTTATTGGCATCAACGATATTGGCAAGGATATACCCGACACCGTGATTGCTGATAATATTCGCAAAATTGTAACGATCATAAACCAGGGCAGTCCAGCAACCAAAGTATTTGTGCAAAGCATATTGCCTGTTAACCGGGATTTTAAGAACTTTCCGCAGCACTACGACAAAATGGAGCATATTTTACATGTTAATGCCATTTTGCCTAAGGTAATAGCCGGTACCAACAGCAGTTTTGTTAATATTTTCCCTTTGTTTCTTGATAGCCAACAGCGTCTTGACGCCTCAATAGCGCTGGATGGGCTGCACATTAACACAAAGGGGTACGGAATTTGGGTTAATTACCTCAAGAAAAATGGTTATTTGTGATTGACGCCTGCTACAAAAAATAATTAACAATTTTTAATGTGCTGCCGTTAATCTTTTTAATCATTTGCAAGTCTTATTTACACTTAATGAATTTTGATATGAAAACGAGTATAAAAAATTGGTTAATTGGTGCGGCTGTTTTGGCATGTGCGTCACTTACCACTCTAAGTGCTGATGCGCAGCGCCACGGTGGCGGTGGCGGAGGTAGCCGCGGCGGTGGTGGTGGCGGAAGCTATCATGGCGGCGGAGGAGGTGGTAGCTATCACAGCGGCAGCAGTTTTGGCGGCGGTAGCCGTGGCGGGTATAGCAATGGCTATAACGGCGGCGGTGGCAGAACATATTCTGCAAGGCCGTCTGCCCCGGCTTCAAACTTTCGTCCCGGTGGCGGGTATGCAGGCAACGGCCGTGGTTATACACCGGGTCGTGGTACTGCACCTTCACAAAATTTTATTCCTAACCGCGGAGGTTATGCTGGTAATGGGCGTGGCTACGCACCTGGTGGTGGCAATGCTGGTAACGGGCGTGGTTTCGAACCTGGTCGTGGTTATGCCGGTAATGGGCGTGGTTACGCACCTGGCGGTGGCAATGCCGGCAATGGCCGTGGTTTCGCACCTGGTCGTGGTTACGCCGGCAATGGTCGTGGTTTTGCTCCTGGTCCGGGCCGCGGTGGTTACACATACGCTGGCCGCGGCGGTTCACGCTATGGTGGCGGCTATGGCCGTTACTCGTCAGTAAATTTCCGCGGCGTAGGGTATCATTATTATAATGGTTATTTCTACCGTTCTTACGGCTGGGGTTTTGGCCTTGCCTACCCGCCATTCGGTATACATATTGGGTTGCTGCCTTACGGGTACTACCCGTTTTATATAGGCCCCAATCCTTACTACTACTACGGTGGTATATTTTACCAGCCATACAATGGCGGCGGATACCAGGTAGTTGCACCACCATTAAACTCGCTGGTGCCTGAATTGCCACAGGGCGCCCAGTTACAGGATATTGACGGACAGGAATACTACGAATACAATGGCACCTATTACCGCCAGGAAACAAGGGATAACGGTGAAGTTTGGTTTAGGGTGGTAGGCACGAACGGCCACCTGCAAACTGGAGGCGGACAATACAACGACAACGATGACCAGTACCAGCCTGCACCACGTACACAGGACCAGGAACAGGAAACACCTCCCTCATCACAGGCGACACCACACATAGGTGATATGGTGTACCAGTTACCGCAGGACTGCAAGGAGTTAACCATTAGCGGCGAAAAGTTTTATCTTTCACCCGATGGTTTATACTACCAGCAGGTGGTTGGCGACGATAATAAGGTAATGTACCAGATTGTTGAAAAACCAAGAGACGAAGCACAACAGCCATAAACATAGATTTGCATAAACGAGCAATAGTAATAAGTCCCGCCACTGGCGGGATTTTTTTTGCGGCCATTATTAACGCAGCGTAGTTGAGGCTTTACCACAAAGGGCATGCGTTGAAGAAGCAAAGAAAGCACAAAGGGAAAAACTCCATGCAACTCCGTGAAAAACTCTGTGACCTGCATTTATTGAACACAAAAGGTGATGCCTTTAAATTTTTCTTAAACCCACCATTCCCCACTGTTTAATGTTATTTTTGATACATCCATGGAAGACCAAAAACTACATATCCTGCTAATCGACGACGACCGCTTCCAGGTTGCTGCGCTGAAAAAAATAATTGACGGCACCGCGCTGGCTGGCACCGTAAGCATTTTTGAAGATGGCAAACAGGCCATAGACCATATTACTCAACTTACCCTGCTGGGTGAAGGCCTGCCCCATGTAATTTTCCTCGACATTAATATGCCGGTGATGAACGCCTGGAAATTTCTTGAAGCATATACCCGCCTTAAGCGCAAACTGTACCGCCCCATTGCCGTGTACGTGGTAACTTCCTCTACCGAAGGTGTGGACATGGCCCAAAGCCGCCATTTTGAAACTGTAAAAGGCTATGTTGTAAAACCCGTTACCAAAGAAAAAATTTACCAGATATTGAAGGGGGTTGTGGTGGAGTGAGGGAGTATCGAAATTTTCGATGATGATATGCTACTTAGTTAGCAATGACGTTGCGCAAAGCTGTCATTCTATGGTAGCAATTGCCTCCTCCACGCGTTTGGTTTTTTCGGTGAGTGTTAAATTCTCAAAATTATGCCACGTTACAAAATTTAATTCTCGTTTATTTGTCCTAATGTTATCGTTAAAATGCCTTGGTGTTTTTTTGCAGATTGGACAAATGGGATAATCAAGAGCAAACCCTTGGTTATGCAATTTGTCAGCAATGAATATTAAAATTTTTTTTGCGTCAACTCGGTTGAATACTAACTGTTTGTCTTTCTCTAAAGCTTCTATGATAAAATCAAAAGTTAAGTTGTTAACAAGCGAAGCAATACAAAAATCTTGTGCGTCTAAGGTTTGAAAAATTAATTGTCCTTCGGTAAAATCCCCTAACAGGGGAAATTCAATGTCGTTAAAGCAATTATCGCAAGTATTTTTAAAATTATAAACTGTCTGTGTCCTTTTAAATGTTTGCATAAATTATCGGGCTCTTTTTCCGCTGCTTCGGTATTGAACCTTATTTCGTCTGATTGTTGAAGATAAGATTTGTTGTTCAATTATGGATGCATAGTGCGAACAAAGCTGATTAAGGGTCCCTGCCGATTGCGTTTCTGTCAATCTTGTTACTTCAAATATGCATCAATACTGCAATGTGTCCATTTTCTCTATCCTCACAATCCCTAAAATCTACCCAAATCGTGGTTCAAACAATCACCCCTCCACATTCTCTCCCAAACAATAAAAAGATCATTATCTTTAAAAAAATACCCTGTTTATGAATAAATTGTTTTGCCTGTGTTTAGTATCATTCTTTTTGAGTGCATGCAATAATGCAGATACCGATAAAAAAAATTCTGCTGATATAACCGGTATTGATTCCACCATAAAACCCGGCGATAATTTCTTTCGTTATGTTAACGGGCATTGGTACGATACCGCAAAAATAGCTGACGACCAGGCAGGCGTAGGTTCTTACAGCTTCCTCAACATTCCGCAAAAACAATTGCTCCAAAATATACTGGATAGTGTTTCAAAAACCACCAACCCTGCCGGAAGCATCGACCAGAAAGTAGGCGACTTTTATGCTTCCGGTATGGACACTACTACCATCAACCAGCGCGGCTACCAGCCTATTCAGCCATTACTCACACCCATTGATTCTATAAACGATATACCAGCGGTGATGAAGTATGTGGCAAAGGAAATGAAAGCCGGGGACCAATCCATTATTGGTTTTAGTATTTCGCCTGATAACAAAAACAGCAGTATTAACATAGCCCATGTTTACCAGGCGGGTATCGGCTTGCCCGACAGGGATTATTATTTTAAAACAGATTCAGCTACGCTCCGCATTCAGCAGGCTTATAAAACATACATCATCACCCTGTTTCAATTAACCGGCAGCGACCGGAATACCGCAGCAAAAAATGCTGATATTGTTTACGGTATAGAAAAGCAAAATGCAGCATCGCACAAAACGAATATTGAGCTTAGGGATGTTAATGCCAATTACCATAAAACAGCGGTAACGGCCATGAATAAAACACAACCCAATATAGGCTGGGATGCGCTGCTTGCAAACCTGGGTGCAAAAACCGATTCAATTGATGTGGCCCAGCCTGCCTATTATGACAAGCTGAATGCGCTGCTTAAAACTGTTTCTATAAATGATTGGAGGGTTTATTTAAAGGCAAGCACGCTTGAGGGGTATGCCGATGCATTGAGCAAACCTTTTGTGGATGCCTCATTTGAGTTTAGCAAAGTATTATCCGGGCAGGCCACGCAGAAAAGCCGCAGGCAAATAATGACACAGAACGTTGATGCCCTTTTGGGTCAGGCTTTGGGGCAACTATATGTAAAAAGATATTTTAACGAGGATGCAAAAAAACGTGTGCTTGACCTGGTAAATAACCTGCAAAAATCTTTTGAGAACAGGATAAACCATCTTGACTGGATGAGTGACAGCACAAAGCAAAAAGCAAAAGAAAAGCTATACGCCATCACAAAAAAAATAGGCTATCCTGATAAATGGCGCGACTACGATAAAGTACAGATTGACAGAACCAAATACTTTGAAAACCTGCAGTCGCTTAACCAAAATAACTATCAATTTCAATTAGCAAAGCTTAACAAACCGGTTGACAGAACGGAGTGGGGTACAACACCTTCAACGGTTACCGCCTACTATAACCCATCTTTTAATGAGATCGTTTTCCCGGCGGGTATTTTGCAATTTCCTTATTTTGATTTTTCAGCGGATGATGCCTTAAACTATGGGGGAATAGGGATGGTTATTGGCCACGAGATGACGCATGCCTTTGACGACCAGGGCGCGCAGTTTGATAAGGATGGTAACGTAAAAAATTGGTGGACAAAAGAGGATTACGAAAAGTTTAAAGCAAAAACAAAACGGGTAGTTGACCTGTACAGTTCATTTACGGTGTTAGACACTATGCATATAAAGGGAGGGTTGACAGTGGGTGAAAATGCTGCCGATAATGGCGGCATTGCAATTGCCTATGATGCATTTAAAATGACCGCCGAAGGGAAGGATACCACAAAAATAGGCGGCTTTACACCAGACCAGCGCTTTTGCCTTTCAATCGCCAGGATATGGAGGGTGAAGACAAGAGATGCGTTCTTGCGCAATTATGTTAACACCAACCCGCATTCACCAGCCATGTGGCGTGTAAATGGCCCGCTGATGAGTTTTGCGCCGTTCTATAAAGCATTCAACGTGCAGCCGGGGGATAAAAATTATTTGCCTGAAGACCAGAGAGTAAAGATCTGGTAGGTATTTTTTTCGCGGTTGACAAGAAAATGGGTTACCGTGATATTATCTGTTTTCAATCCAGTCAACCAATAATTTTCGTTCAGCAAAAAGCCATTTCCCGTTTTGTTTTACAAAGCTGTCATGGTATTTAATATTGGCAATCATCAGTTTTTGAGTTCCATCCGCGATGGTTTGATGATGGGCAATGCAGTACGTAATGCCTGTTGCTGTGTCATCATTCAGTTGCAGCACTGTACTTTGCCCGTTGAAATGCATCGTGGCGCGATAAGTATTAAGGTTATCAAAAACCGGAAAAAGATCAGCTCTTTTATTGATGACCTGCGTTGGTTCAGGTGATTTAGCATCCATAAAAACAATGAAACGGGTATCTTCAGTAAAAAGGGCCATGTGCCCCTGCACGTCACGGGTGTCGGCACAGTAAGCGTATTGATCTACCAGGTTGCGGATGGTCAGCCTGTCGGCTGCCTGTTGTAATTGTTGTTCGGTGTTCATTGTGCTTTTATTTTAAGTTATATTGTTTACTCAATGCCAGAGGGTGTTACTCCAAATTTTTGCCTGAAAGAGGTATAAAAATGAGATATATTTTCAAATCCCAACTCAAGATAAATGTCGGCAGGCTTTCGATTTTTTTCATGGATAAGATGGTATGCTTCTATCAATCTTTTTTCCTGCAGCCACTTACGTGGTGAGGTTTGAAAGACGTTTTTAAAATCTCTTTTAAATGCAGCTAAACTTCTTCCTGTAAGTTTTGCAAAGTGTTCAATTGGTACATTGTAATGATAATTTTGCAACATAAATTTCTCCAGGTCAATTTTGTAAGACCCAGAAAAATCAAACAGAAAAGATTTCAAAGAAGGTTTTAAATGCAGCAGCAATTCCATGGCCTCGTTGGTTTTAATAGCTGCCAGTTTTTTGCTTATTTTTTCAGATTGCTCTACGTAAGGCAGTAATGATTGAAAATAACTTTTCAGCAATGCACCCGGTTTTAACAAAAGGTTTTTTTCTCCTGTATAATGTTTGTTTTCGTGTATCGAATTGTTCAGCGCATATTGCCGCAAAGTTGCATCCGCTATTATAACAGACATGCTTTTATATACTTTATCTGCAGCCGGAATTTTTATTGATTTTGCCAATTGATTTTTCTGGGCCAACAGGACTTGGTTTTTCTTCAATACCAGCTTGCCGGTTTGATGCTGGATATGCGTTTCACCAGAGAACTGGAATGCCAGGACATGGAAGGGTACAAATTGTTCGTGGCTGTATTGCTGGCCAAAAGTGCAGGAATACACAAAGCTGTCCTCCAAAACCCTTGTTACAGGTATTACCTTTTCTTTCATTGTTTTCCGGCTAATAATGAATTTCCGTTTTGCAAAGATGAACATTTTGCAAGGGAATGTATTTGTTGTATAGCTCAATCATTACTTGGTGTGTGGCTTTTTTGCAGGGTAGCGGGCTGTTCTCCTGCATTTAGCCAAAAGGGGGTAACGCGGCACCTGTCCCCGGAACCAGTTTCGTACCCGGCGTTTTTATTTGTTAGATAGGGCATGCTTAGTTCTACGGGGCTAAGCATAGCCTTCACTATATATTTTATCCGGCCGCATTTACAGTTTTATCAACTCGGCATCTATCTGAAATTTTATGTCTTCACCAACCACCAGGTTACCTGCACCGGCCACCAGGTTAATATCAAGTCCGAAATCCTTCCTGTTGATTTTGCCACTTACTTCGAAGCCTGCCCTGGTATCGTTAAACCTTCCTGGGCCAGTGCCCGTATGTTCCGCTTCCAGTGAAATGGTTTTTGTAGTTCCGCGTATAGTAAGGCCGCCCTGCAGCAGGTAGCCATCGCCTGCTTTTGAGAATGAACCGGTGAAAGTAATTTTCGGGTATTGGGCCACATCAAAAAAAAGAGCTGACCTCAGGTGGTTGTCGCGCTCTGTGTTATTCGTGTCCACGCTGGCTGCATCCATTTCAAAGTAAACTTTTGCCCCCTCAAAGGTTTCATCGTATGTTTCAGCCCCGCCACTGAATGAACGGAAGGTGCCGGTAACGTTGGCTATCGCCAAATGTTTCACCTTAAACTGAATGGTAGAGTGCCCCGGGTCTATAACCCATGTTGATTTTGTTGCCATGTTTTACTGCTTTCACCCAAAAGTAAATAAGGCTACAGGTTGTTTTTTTTACCATAGGTTAAATAATGGGCCGATGCCCGGATGCGGCTAAGCGATTGCTGCGTAATACCAAGGTAGTTTGCAATATCACCCAGGCTTATGCGCTGCATAACCGCTTCATTCTCGTGTACAAACTGCTGGTACCGTTCTGTGCTGCTGTCCTCCAGCATTTCGCTTATCCTTTTTGTCATTTTTGTAGTTGCCACCGACAAGACATTTCTGAAAAGCGTTTCCACGCAATGGTGCCTTTTGCACAGGCTTTCCAAATCGCCATAGCCTATGCGGGTAACATTGGTGTTTTCGAGTGCAGTAAGCGTAAACCGTGAAGGTGTTTGCGTCAAATAGCTGTCAAACACCGAAAACAGGGTATTTTCCGCAAAAAACCGCATCACAAATTGTTTGTTGCCGCGGGTCAGGGATAATTTCAGAAGGCCCTCGTTGATGAAAAAAATATAGCTGCAGACCTGGCTTTTCCTGAGAAGGCTGCCGCCTTTTTTACAAGTTTTAGTAGTGGTACAGGCAAGCAGTTCGTCGGCCGCCTCACCAGTCAGAGGGGAAAATTTCGCACAGTATGTAAGCAGGCTGTCCATAAATAATGAATGGTGCAAAACTATCTATAATTCATTTAACTGTTATAGGGCAGAAAATGGTTATCTCAAGTATTACCCCATCCATATGGTAATGTTAACAGGGCGTGCTGGAATGCCAAAACCGCACCCGTAGAGGTATGCGGCCCGGCTTATTTAGTGAAAGGCATTGCAGGTGCACTACGCATTTTCGGCTGCTTCAATAATTACTTCTGCAACTTTTTCCGGCTGAGACATGAATACCACGTGACTGCCTTTTACCTCGGTGAATTTGGTATTACTCCTGGTGTACATGGTGCGCTGTATCTCAGGGGCAATGCTTTTATCATCTGTTGCAACAATGCCATAGGCGGGTTTGTTTTTCCACGCAGGCTCAGTAATGTTGGTAACAAAACCTTTGGCATAAAATGCCCCTTGCGATGCGTACATAAAATCAGCTTCTTCTTCGCTTATATCTGCACAAAAACCAGCATGGTATTTATCTTTCGCATAATATACTATGCCCTTATCATCGGGTGCCAGCACGCCGTTTTCAGGGGCAGGTGGCGCTGTTTGCAGCCAGTAAAGGGCGGATTCGCCTTTGCCCGGCTGAAAGGCTGCGATATATACAAGGGCTGCAACATTGGGATGGTTACCGGCTTCGGTAATTACAGCGCCGCCCCATGAATGGCCTGCCAGTATAGCCGGGCCATCAAGCTTGTCAAGGGCAACATGCACAGCTTTAACATCATCTTCCAGCGAGGTAAGCGGGTTTTGCACAACAGTTACTGTAAAACCTTTTGCAGTAAGCACATTGTAAAGGGCCTTATAACCTGACCCATCGGCGAATGCACCATGAACGAGTACTACATTTTTTACCTGTTTCATATTATTTGTTGTTGATGTTTTTTGTTTGTATCAACAGTACAAAGGTGGCCCGCAAAAGGCCGCAGGAAAATGCGAGTACTTCCCGTGCACATGCAATTAATTCCCTTTCTCAGAAATTTTTCGCTTGTTACGGAAATCAGCAGGAGATAAGGAAGTGTGTTTTTTGAAAAAGTTGGAGAAATGGGGTGGTTCTTCAAAGCCAAGCTGGAAAGTTATTTGCTTAATGGACTGATCAGTATGGTGCAGCAGCCTTTTGGCCTCTATCAGTATGCGTTCCTGAATTATTTGCACAGGTGTTTTTTGGTTGTACAAGGCAAACAGGTTGGCCAGGGTTTTTGGTGACTTGTTGAGGCAGGCAGCATAGTAGCTAACAGAATGTTCCCGGCAATATTCACCTTCTACCAGCAGGTTAAATTTGCGTATGGTATCAAACCGGTCATCACGCAGCGCTTCAGCAGGTACATATTCATGTCGTGCCAGCCGGGTAATAAAAATTATCAGCCTTTTCAGCAATGCCAGCAGCAGTTCATGCTGTACAATATCTTTGGTCCGCAGCTCATGCGTAAACATCTCTGCCAGCAACACCATTTTTTGTACATCTTCCCCGTCCAGGTTAACGAAAAGGTGCTCCGTTGTGCCGAAAAGGAAGCCAACACAGCTTACTTCAGTATCATGATCAATAATACAATAAAACTCCCGGTTAAACTGCCAGGCGGTAATTTGTGCAGCGTCCGTAAAACTGAACGATTGATTAAATAAAAGCGTTAGTAATGTGTTTGGTGGAAAGTCATGATCTGTACCGTCTATAGTTACCGTTTGCTTGTCACCACGGTTCCAGGCAATTGTAAAATATTTAGGTGCACTGCTGCGGCTGTCGTAAAGGCGGCAAAACCCGGCCTCGCCAGTTACCAGGCAAAGGTCTGCGCCCGTTTTTGTGTCCTTCAGTGATAATTTCATGGGCCGCTAAGATAACTCTTTTGACAGGATGAGCATGACAGCTATCGCAGGTTGAATATCAACCGAATTTTTGAGTAGTGATGCACGCGAATTACTTAAATTCGCCTTATGAGAATGAGAAACCTAATCGTCATCTCCATTGTAATGGCGATGATCTCGCCGACAGCCTTTGCACAACAGGCACAGAAAGATTCAACAGTAGTAGCATCAATCCTCCAGGAGGAGAAGAGCAACTCCCAGTTACAATTATTGGCACATCAGCTTTTTGATAGTATCGGCCCACGGCTGGTGGGAACGCCGCAGATGGAAGCCGCGCGCGATTGGGCGCTGTCTAAATACAAAGGCTGGAACATTCCCGCTGAGGCACAGAACTGGGGTGTATGGAGAGGATGGGAACGAGGTATATCGCATATTGATATGGTGTCACCCCGCGTGCGTACACTGGAAGCTACGCAATTAGCATGGTGCCCGTCAATGGGCAACAAGACGATAACGGCCGGCCTGGTAATTCTGCCTGACCTTGCTGATTCTGCGGCCTATGCGGCATGGATGCCATCAGTAAAAGGCAAGTTTGTTATGGTGTCTGTATTACAGCCAACAGGTCGCCCTGATGATAATTGGGACCAGTTTGGTACGGCGGAATCCATCAAAAAAATGAAGGACCTGCGAAAGGAAATGACTGATAATTGGAATAACCGTATAAAAAAAGCAGGCTACAACACGCGCACCCTGCCCATTGCGTTAGAAAAAGCTGGTGCAGTAGGAATAGTAAGCTCCCTTTGGTCTGCGGGTTTTGGGGTAGATAAAATTTTTGGCGCATATACAAAGAGCATTCCGTCAATAGACATTATGCAGGAAGATTACGGCCTGCTGTACCGACTTGTGGAGTCGGGCGCCGACCCAAAGATCAGCGTACATGTTGAATCAAAAGAGCGCGGGCCGGTACCAACCTTTAATGTGGTTGCAGGTATAAGGGGTACCGAAAAGCCGGACGAATATGTAATGCTGTCTGCCCACTTTGATTCGTGGGATGGAGGTTCGGGTGCTACCGATAACGGCACCGGTACATTGATGATGATGGAAGCAATGCGCATTTTGCAAAAAGTATATCCTCATCCAAAACGCACCATCCTTGTTGGGCATTGGGGCAGCGAGGAAGAAGGCCTGAATGGTTCAAGGGCATTTGTAGAGGACCACCCGGATACGGTAAGCCACCTGCAGGCACTTTTTAACCAGGACAATGGTACAGGGCGGGTGATAAGTATGTCTGGCCAGGGGTACCTGCATGCCTATGAATACCTTACCCGCTGGCTGAGCAGAACACCATCTTATATCCGCGATTCCATCAAAACAACATTTCCGGGTTCACCGGGCGGTGGCGGCTCTGATTTTGCCTCTTTCGACGCAGTAGGTGCCCCGGGCTTTTCGCTGGGTGCTTTAAACTGGTCTTACTTCAATTATACCTGGCATACCAACCGTGATACTTATGATAAAATTGTATTTGACGACTTAAGCAACAACGTTATGCTGGTGGCTATTTTGGCTTATATGGCAAGTGAAGACCCCAACAAGGCGTCAATAGAAAAAGCCGTGCTGCCAATAAACCCCAATACCGGCGAGCGCGCAAAATGGCCGGCCCAGGTAAAAGCAATACGCAGGGGTGGGTTGGATTAGTAAACAGCGTCTAAATTTAGGTCATCTTACTAATCTTTAAAATCTACCCAAATCGTGGTTCAGACATCATTATGTGGTTAATTAGCCCAATGCCATTCACCAAATTGGCGCAGGTTAAAAAAGCCCTCTTTTAATGGGGTGCCAACCTTACAGTTAAACACCGTTTCCTTAAACAAAAGTTCTCCATTGCCGTAAGAGTAGGTAGTGGTTGCCTTCCATGCTTTACCAAGCGGTATATAATTGTCAAAGCGGTATTCATCATTTTGGTTGTCGCTGTATAACAGCAGCCGTACAGGCACCAGCTTTTGCTTATCTATCCAAAGCTGGTTGGCCTTTTCACCGTCACTGCTGGCGCCAATTACATAAACGGGTGCGCCCTGCCATGTTGTTTGATAAAACTTCTGCAGGTTAATACCAAGCGCCTGCACCTGGCTGGTAAGGGTGTCAAACGGGTTAAAATAGGCCACGCCGTCTAAAAAGGCTACTGGGTCACCTTCCGCTTTGCGCGACCTGAACAGCTTGCCCCGCCTGAACGAAAATGATGAATCACTCCTGGCTATCTCGGCATTGCCCCTTGCTATGCTGCCATAATCAACCCTTGAAAGATCAGGAAAAACAGTTGTGCAATAAGCACTGTCAACTCGTGTTAAACTGTCGTGGTGGTAACGCTCAATTACATCCTGGTAAGTAAGCACTTTATACCATTTGCCTTTATAAGCGCTATACATTTTTTGCAGCACGCCGGTGGCGCTTGCCTGGCTAAAACAGGTGCCGGTTATCATGATTGCCGCGAGGGCAAGTAAAAATATTTTCATCATAATTAAGCTTTGCAGGTGAGCATAACAGCGATGTAAAAAATTAATCATTTTGTATGGTAAGGTTGGCAAAGGTTCCACCACTCCTGTCAGCAGTGTAAACGCCTATCATGCCCTTGTTTGGTACGCTTAACAGGCTTACTTTAAGGCAAGGAGTAGCAGCATTATTTACGTACACCAGCGCCTCGGTTGCAGTAATAACAAACTTTGCATGAAACCAATTATCCGGGTCAGGCACGGGGCTAATAATGCTTTCATAAAGGCCACTTTGCTCTTTCCGCAAGCGCTGCCAGGGGTATGCCGGCAGGCTTATATACTGCACGCCATGCGACAAACGTGCAGAATCTGTAGTGCGGAAATTAAACGGCCGGAAATAAATAGATTCAAATGTTGAATCGTTCGCGCCATGAAAAGCAATCCCTACAAAACTGTGTTGATTTACATCCTGCCCCTTAATATCTACTTCAACCGTACCCATGGTAAAAGCAACACCGTTAAGCCATACAATGCCTTCGTCAAAATCTTCTTTTTGTATAATAGCATTTTTGCCCGCATCAACTGATACATCGCGGTTTACAGCAGTAAGTTTATGCTCATTAAAAAGCTGTGCAAGATTGTACTGCGTTTTCGTTTGGCTGTGCGCCGCAACACCAATAATAGCAAAGCATGCAATTGACAGACAGTTTTTTGCTGAAATATTCATGGTGTGTGTTTTAAGCCCCTGAACAAATGTGCATGGGTTGAGCAAATAATAAAACCGAAGGGGCTGTACATGCTAAATTAGGCCGTTAGTAAACGCAGTTTTTTACCACTTATCTAAATACCGCCTTTGGGGGGATATTGAGGCGCTAATGTAGAATACCTAAGTGGCGCATTGTTGAAACTCATGGTGTAAAATTATTGATAACTATATAGCCAACTGGCTGTAGTAATGCTCCTCAACTAAGCACATTTTCTCAACAGATTTCTTCCCGTTATACAGGACGGGGTCTATTGTTGAATTGACATCTCCTCTCAACTCGTTTAATTATCTTCCTAATCCTTAAAATCTCCCCAAATCGTGGTTCAGATAATCCCCGTTCAGAACTACCACTCCTGTACAATAATACCAATCTGCCCATCCATCAGCGCAAATTCTTTTGCGTTCCATGGACGCAGGGTAATTTTTCTAAGGTTGGGGTGCAGCAACTCGGGAAATTTTGACGACACCCTTTCATAAACTTCTTCAATATTATGGGTAACCAGCCTGAATTCAGGATGGTCTTTTTCAGCATACGCTGCGTTTTGAAAAATGTTTACACGCAGGCCGTCCTTTTCAACAACGCAAAAAGGGTTAGCGGTATTTATTTCATTATGGCCAATAGTAAATTCAAGGCAATCAACAAACATGGTAAGGCCATCTTTAATATCAGCGTAAAAAACATTCGGCACCAGTTTAGTAAAATGCATAGGTGTTTTTTTAAGTGAACAAATTTATTAACAAAAGCCATTCTAAATTTCGCTATCATCCTCATCTTATAAATCTACCCAAACCTGCCTGCAGGTAGGCAAGGTGCCCGTTCAAACATCGTACTCATTCGCTCCAATCAACTTTAAACTTTAAACTGGAAACTTTAAACTACCTATCCCCCATACGCCTCACTCCTCATTTTGTCCACCCCGCATACAAAAATTAACGTTTACAAGCCGCTTGCAGTAATTTACGCACGTATAATAAAAAACCAGCAACCATGCAGCACAAAGGCATATCCATAAGGCCGTTCATAGGCTCAGAAAACTTTACTATATCCCGCAGCTTTTACCGCGACCTCGGCTTTACCGAAGTAGTACTGTTTCACAACATGAGCTACTTTAAAACAGAAGGCCTCGGCTTTTACCTGCAGGACGCCTACGTAAAAGACTGGATAGACAACACCATGGTTTTTTTGGAAGTTGATGATGTTAACCGTTATTTCAAAGAGCTGCAGGCCCTTAACCTGCCCGCCAAATACGCCCGCGTAAAGCTTTCACCCGTAGTAGTAAACGCCTGGGGCAGCGAATGTTTTCTCCACGACCCCAGTGGAATACTCTGGCACTTTGGGCAGTTTAACAGGTAGGGTAGTAGCGCTGTCACCCAGGTCCCGAAACTTCGGGAGAAGCGAACCCCCGAAACTTCGGGGCGGCCCATTTCACCAACTGCAGCTCAATTACCAACCGAACCTAGCCCCCAACTCACGCCAAAACCAGCACAAAAGACGCCAAATCGTAGCCAATCTGCGCCACCTGTTTTTTTACTAACTAATTGATTATCTTGTGTTTGCGGTTTAAAAATGCCAAAAATACCACATATTGTAATTTTTTTAATATCATCCAATCCCGGCCCAAATGTTGCCAAAATTGCTGGTTTAATTTTCACTTTTGTCTTTTCACTTTTCACGCTTTTCATATTCGACTGACTTTTGACATTTCACTTTTCATTCTTCAAACTTCAAACTGGAAACACCCTCTCCTTCGCTTCAATAACCGGAAACTTGAAACCGGAAACTGGTAACTTTCTCCTCCCTACTACTATATATACAAAACACTGTTTTGTCCGCTAAAAGCAGGAATTATTTTTTTTAAAAGTTGAAAAAACTGTCATCCAGGCGAAGCGAACCCCGAAACATCGGGGCTGCCCAACCACACCACTACCGCCCCCAAAGCGCCACAGCCCAACAAATCCCTCGCCCACGAAACGTCAGGTTAAGTATGGCAGCCAGCCACGTAGGCAATTTATGTGTCGAATATTTAAATATCAATCATGGCTGGTTAGCCTTGTTATGATTGTTGCTGCAGCCATTAGCCCTATACTGGCAAGCCACAAAAAGTATCCTCTGCCGTAGCCTGTAATGTCACCCATGGTGCCAGCTTCATTTATAACAATTTCACGGTAAAAGGTAAACGATATGGCCACTAGCAATGCACCCATGCTGGTATACAATGCGGCTTTCTTTTTTCTCATATAAAATATCCAGCTAAGTAACAGCAAAGGGTTTGCCAGCCACGCTAATTGGCCGCCAATGCCCAGGCCAACCCAGCCAGTTAGCAGCGCCAAAAATGCCGGGCACTCGCCATCATTCGCGTTGCTAACATAATACGCTGTTTGTGTAAGCGATGCAATAAACAGCAGTATGCTAGCCAGCATCACATACAATCTCACCCGGCCTGTTTTATGCATTCAATTCCTGTTTTAGCTAAAATATGTCAATTAGAACTACATGCGCAAATAAAACAAAACCTGCGGTAAACTGCTGTATATGCCTAGACCAAAGGACGGCATTTTTACTTGCAAAGAGGGTTTAGTGCGGGGTGAGTAGTTAACAGGATGGAGGCTAGCTCTTATTAAAAATCCTGAGAGCGCTTCGCTAACTCCCAGGATAGCGTGGGATGGGTAGGTTAAGTTTTTTTGGATATTGTAAATTAAAAGCCAGTTTCGAGAATGGTTTTACTAGCAGTCTTAAAAGTTATTTGATAATCTTGGGATAATGCGACGAAGAAAAGAAAGGTAATGCTTTGATTTTTAATTTTTAGTTCTTATATTGATGTGATATTAACGCAAAATTTAATAAATGTATTCCATGGAAACTCTAAACAGTCTTGCCGAAAAAAATGCTTTAAAATGTACTGATCTAACCAATTTCAGAAATTTTAGTTTGCCGGGTTTCAAAGATGAAATAAAGGAAATGCTTGATTTGATTGGAAGAAATTCAGCCGGTATTTTCCTTACCTATACTAAGCATGACATTTCGCATATAAATGCCATGCTTGATATTGCAGAATGGCTTATTCCTGATAAAACAAAAAGCAAATTGACAAGTGTTGATTGGCTGATGTTGGTACTTGCATGTTACGTTCATGATCTTGGCATGCTGACTACTGACTTAGAATTTGCGAAAAGAAATGATAATGAAGAATACAAAACTTTTAAAAATATTATTTTTTCAGATCCGAAAAGTGAGGATTATCGCAAACGAATTTCATCCTCTGACGTTGATCAAGAAAAGTTTTATTTTCAAGAATTTGTAAGAAGTACGCATGCAAGGAGAATAAGAGAATGGATTAAAGGTGAAAATATAAATAAATGGAATAATGGCATTGGTATTATTGCCCAACAAATAAATGAATCATTAAAAAAACTGCCACCGAGATTTGTTCACAGCCTTGCGATGGTTTGCGAAAGCCATCACTTAAACGATCTTAATGACGAGGCTAAGTATCCTTTGTATGAGACATACGGCAGTTCTAAAGAAGAATCCGCTAATGTACAATATAATGCAATTATATTGAGAACACTAGATCTGTTACACATCACAAAAGACAGAACTCCTTCAATTACGTTTAAAGCACTGAATATTACAGATCCGGTAGGTATTTTGGAATGGGAAAAGCAGCTTGGTACATATTCAGTTCTTCCTATATCAAGGTTGCTTAAAGATGATGATCCAGATACTCAAATAATCTCAGTAACAGCAGATTTTATAGAAGAAAGGCCTTTTTTTACGCTAAGTGAATATCTTGCCTATGCTGATTCCCAAATTAAACAATCAAAAGGGTGGATTGAAAAAAGTTCTCAAAGTGCAGATGGTGAAGGATTCAATTTTCCCTGGCATTCTGTTAAAGGAAATATTAAGGTTGAAGGGAATGACCCAATCCCACTGCGATTTGAGTTAGACAGAGGAAAGCTTTTGGATCTATTAGTTGGACATACCATATACAATGATCCAACAGTAGTAATACGGGAATTATTGCAAAATTCTATAGATGCTATAAGATACCGTTCTTATCTTGAAAAAGGCAATTATTCAATTTCAAAAATAGAAGTTGAATGGAATAGTAGCACAAGGGAGTTAGTAATCAGAGATAATGGAGTTGGTATGGATAAATTCGTCATTGTTAACCATTTAATGAAGGTAGGGTCTTCATTTTACAGCACCAACGAGTTTATTACAAAGAATGTTGATTTTTCGCCCATTTCAAAATTTGGAATAGGCATTTTGACTTGTTTTATGGTCTCTGATGATGTTGAAATACTGACAAAAAAAGGCGAAAAGGGATACAGAATTAGAATGACTTCAGTTCACTCCAACTATTTATTGAAAGAATTGTCTAGCGAGCATCAAGATCTAGATACACTTAAACGGGCTGGGACTTCTGTCAAACTTAAACTTAGACCATCAGTGGATCTATCTAAGAGAAGCATTGAACAGATTTTGAGGTATTGGATTATTTTCCCGGCTTGCCAGGTTCTATACACTGAAAACAAAACAATTCAAAAGGAAATAGGATTTAAAAATACCAAAGACGCTTTTGAGTATTTCTACTTACAGGATAATGCTAAAAATGATATTTTCAAAGATATAAAGATTATATCCGACAAGAAGACGTCATCGACGAAAGAAAATTATGAGATGTCTTTTGCTACATACACGTTATTTTCGAATATCCCCAATTTTTTTCTTCGTAGAAATACGGCCCCCGTTGTTTGTTTAGAAGGCATAAGAGTTTTAGATAATTTCCCCGTATTAACAAAATATGCTCAAAGTTATTCTAATTATCAAGGCAGAAATGAGAGAACTATAGCTGCTATTATTTCAATTCGCAATAATTCAAAAATTAGAACTACTGTTTCCAGAGATGGCCTCGAATTTGATGAAGAATATATCAAAGTTGGCTTAACATGTATGGATTTTTTATTCGAACATATTTACAAAGAAATTAGTCTTATCCAGGAGTCTGAAGGTAATCCCTATTCTCGAGCTTCAACGGCTGCGGAATGGTTATTTGATACGATTGATAACACTTTTAAGGGAGAAGTAGCTAAACAACAGATACAAAAAAAACAGAATGAAATACCGTCTATTGTTGTTGAAGAGATTGCTCAATCTAAAGTGTTTAGAAAAATTTTGCCTTTAAATGATTTCATAAAAAATAAATTTTTTTGGACGATTGAATCAAGATTGCTAAATTATTTAGGTACGCTATCAAAAGATTTAGGGAGGGAGCTAGGCTTCAATACATTCATTGAAAAATTAGCTCCTGACTTATTGAACAACGACATATCACCTTTAATTATTGAGTATACATCTTATGATATAATATTATTTGAAAACTATTGCCCTGAAAAATGTTTATACAGTCAAAAGCATCAACAAATAAGTGTTAAATGGATACAAAAAAATGAAACAAGTTCACTCTCGAAAGAAATCTTATCCATAGTTGAGAGCTTTGAGATGGATAGACAAATAAATCAAAGATTTGATACCCCTATACCTATAATAGATAATTCAGAATATTATGGTGATGGCAAAGACTTATTGAATAACACACTAGGCAAGATTTACATATGTGATGTTATAGGGGATAGAAATGACATAAAGGCTGTGGTAAACGAGAAAAATATTTTACTGGACAAAAGATCTCAAGCCTACAAAGGTTGGTCGCTTTTCAATGGTGCGTTAAAGTCAGCAATAAATGATAAAAGTATAGAAGATATTTATATCTTGATCGGAGGAGTTTATTTATTTTATAGGGCATGTCAAGGTAAAGTAGTGAATAGGAGAAGGGTCAGCGAAAATAAAGATTTGCTTTGGAATGTTGTATCTCCAAAACTGGGTCACATACTAGAACAACGCAGTTTATCAAATGAATTTAAGGGAGAAACACTTTCGGCAATAACCGGTGATCTTAACGAATGGTTTAACCCTGCAAAATATTGGTTTGAATATAAGGATGGAGATTCTGATTGGTATCTTGATTAATTCTTTGGATTTACAAAAGTTTCGCCAACCAAACTTAGAGTTACCTCTGCGAAGAATTTCCAAAAGCCAGTCTCCCGACTGGCTCCGCATAGCCGCCCCCAACCAACCGCTAAAGTGCCCCCTATCCTTAGAGTTAGCGCAGCGCTCTAAGGATTTCTAATAAAAGACAGTCTTTGACTGTCTAACCACAGCCGCCACAAAACACCACTGCTATCCTCAACAATCCCCAATCCCCTATCTTTGTAACCATCGAAATATTACTAGGATGGCTGAAGAAAGATCGCTTAACTTTTTAGAGGAAATAATAGAGGAAGATCTAAAGGCTGGCAAGTACACCAGCATACTCACCAGGTTTCCGCCGGAGCCTAATGGCTACCTGCATATTGGCCATGCCAAAAGCATTTGCCTAAACTTTGGGCTGGGCATAAAGTATGGCGGCAAAACCAACCTTCGCTTTGATGATACCAACCCCGTTACCGAAGACACGGAATATGTTGACAGCATAAAACAGGATATTCAATGGCTGGGCTTTAACTGGGCGCAGGAGCTATACGCAAGCGACTATTTTGAGCAGCTCTACACCTTTGCCACGCAGTTGATACAAAAGGGTCTTGCATATGTAGACGATAGCAGCGCTGAGCAAATTGCTATTGAAAAAGGCACCCCCACGCAGCCGGGTGTTGAAAACGTTTACCGCAGCCGCAGCGTGCAGGAAAACCTCGCGCTGTTTGCCGAAATGCGCGCAGGCAAATATGCCGATGGCGAAAAAGTGCTGCGTGCCAAAATTGATATGGCCAGCCCCAACATGCACATGCGCGACCCTATTATTTATCGCATAAAGCATGCGCACCACCACCGCACGGGTGATGCATGGTGTATATACCCCATGTACGACTTTGCGCATGGCCAAAGCGACAGCATAGAGAACATTACGCACAGCATTTGCACGCTGGAGTTTATTCCGCACAGGCCGCTGTACGACTGGTGCATTGAAAAGCTGGAGATATTCCCCAGCCGCCAGTACGAGTTTGCGCGCCTAAACCTTACCTACACGGTAATGAGCAAGCGCCGCCTGCTGCAATTAGTAAACGAAAAACACGTAACCGGCTGGGACGACCCGCGTATGCCCACCATAAGCGGTATGCGCCGCAGGGGCTATACACCCGAAAGCCTTCGCGACTTTTGCGACCGCGTGGGCATTGCCAAGCGCGAAAACCTGATAGACGTGGGCCTGCTGGAGTTTTGCGTGCGCGAACACCTTAACAAGATCGCCGTGCGCCGTATGGTGGTGATGGACCCCATAAAAGTAGTAATCACCACCCTGGCAGAAGGTTTTACCGAACTGGTGCAGAGCGAAAACAACCCCGAAGAAGCTGAGGTTACCTACCGCGATATTCACTTTAGCCGTGAGGTGTATATTGAGCAGGAAGATTTTATGGAAACACCTGCCAAAAAATTCTTTCGCCTGGCACCGGGGCAAATGGTGCGTTTAAAAAGTGCATACATAATTAAGTGTGAGGAAGTAGTAAAAGATGCCGCAGGCAACATTACCGAAGTGCGCTGCAGCCACGTGCCCGAAAGTAAAACGGGTGGTGCAAACGCAGGCATGCAGGTAAAGGCTACTATACATTGGGTAAGCGCCGCGCATGCCGTACCTGTTGAACTTCGCCTGTACGACCGCCTGTTTAAGGTAGAAAACGTAGGCGCCGCCGAAGGCGATTTTAAAGATTATATAAACCACGATTCATTACATATTATTCCCAACGCATACGCCGAGCCCGCGCTTAAAACCGGCACCACAAGCGACCATTACCAGTTTCTGCGCAAGGGCTATTTCTGCGTTGATAAAGACAGTACGGATGATACACTCATCTTCAACCGCACCGTTACCCTGCGCGATACCTGGGCAAAGGAGCAGAAGAAGGGGTAAGAACCCCCAGTTTAAAGTTTAAAGTTTAAAGTTTATAGTTGATTGGAGCGAAGTGGCAGAAGCTGAATAGCGCTGTCATCACGCGAAACGCGTGATCTGTTGAAGAATAGCATTATGTCCAATAGCATTACTACAGCAAATGCAATAAAAACTATTTGCCCGGCTGCACACCATTATTCACCGTCCCTTGTGTCACTCAGTTGTACTGCGGTACCCTCGTCGGCTGTTCCTTGGCAGCTTTGCATGTAATACAATGGAACGCAGATAACCAGGATTGTTAGGATTTATAGGATTGCAAGGCATCTGCGTTCATCCTGAACATCCTTTTCATCTGCGTTCAATTAATTTCAGCCGAAGGCTATGAAAAAAACTCCTTTACTCTGTGTTTCTTCAACTCCTGCCTTTCCTCTGTGGTTAAAGTCTTCCCCGCCGTATCTTCGCAGCCATGGCCGGATTACTTCAACAGTTTCAGCAGCACCTGCAAAAGCAGTTTCCTTTCCTGCACCCATCGCACAGTAAGCTAATATTGGCGGTAAGTGGGGGAGTGGATAGTATTGTATTAACTGACCTGTTTTACAAGGCCGGTTATGACTTCATCATCGCCCATTGCAACTTTCAATTAAGAGGCGAGGAGAGCAACAGAGATGAAGCCTTTGTAAAAAGCCTTGAAAACAAATATGGCAAACCTGTATTGGTAAAACATTTTGATACCGGAGCATTCGCGCAACAGCACAAACTATCTATCCAGGAAGCAGCAAGAAAATTGCGCTATGAGTGGTTTGAAAGCGTGAAACGTGAAACGTCAAACGTGAATAAAGAAGAGAAAAAACTAAACGCGCCTGGAGAAAACACATCATCATTCACGATTGACGATTCACGATTCCCGTCTCACATCACCACCGCCCACCACGCCAACGACAACATTGAAACGCTGCTGATAAATTTTTTCCGCGGTACCGGTATCAGCGGCCTGCATGGCATACCGGCAAAACAAAGCGATATTATACGCCCCTTACTGTTTGCAAAACGCGGGGAGATATTGGCGTACGCAAAAGAAAATAATTTGGATTGGGTAGAAGATTCAAGCAATGCTTCTGATAAATATACGCGCAACTTTATCCGGCTGCAAATGTTGCCCGCGGCAAAAGAAATATTTGCAAATGCTGAAGATAACCTGTTGCAAAATATTGAACGGTTTAAAGAAGCAGAAACGCTGTATACGCAGGCTGTTGAGTTGCACAAAAAAAAGCTGCTTGAACAAAAAGGGAGCGAGTGGCACATACCTGTACTAAAACTGCAAAAAGCTGAGCCGCTGCAAACGCTTGTGTGGGAGATAATAAAACCATTCGGCTTTACCGCTGCCCAAACGCAGGAAGTAATAAAGCTTTTGCAGTCCGGCAACGGCAGTTATATTTCATCATTAACACACCGCATTATAAAAAACCGCGCGTGGCTTATAATTGCTCCAAGTAAATCGCGGGAAGCCAATCATATTTTAATTGAAGAAGGTGAGAAGAAAATAATATTTGAAGAAGGCTCTCTCGCGCTTAACATTGTTGCAAACAATAATTCATCCATATCTTCCGATGCATGCATAGCCATGCTTGATGCAGCAAATATTCAGTTCCCTTTATTGCTGCGTAAATGGAAGACCGGCGATTATTTTTACCCGCTCGGTATGCAAAAAAAGAAAAAGCTAAACCGCTTTTTTATTGATCAAAAATTATCAGCTACCGGTAAAGAAAAAACCTGGGTGCTGGAGATGGATAAAAAAATAATTTGGATAATAGGCCTGCGTATTGATAACAGGTTTAAAATCACGCCTTCAACTAAACAAATATTGAAGATTGAGTTTACTAAAAACTCTTAAACCACATAGTTATTTGATCAGTAAAATTGGTTAATGGATTTATGTTAGTTATTAAAAAGCACATAACGATAAAGTAAACTAAACCGTACAACGCGCCCCACAAATGTGCAGAGTGGTTTATGTTTCCGCCACCACGCTTAGCCAGGTATCCCGAGATAACGAGATATATAGGGGCGAAAATAAATCCTGGTATTATGGGGGGAATAATAAAAAGCCCAATCTTATTTAAGGGCGCAATAAATATTCCCACAAATATAATAGCCGATACGGCGCCGGACGCACCCAGGCTTTTGTAGTGGTAGTCGTTTTTGTGTTTTATATAAGTTGGCAACAGGCAAACAACCAGTGTACTAAAATATAGCAGCACATACAACATTTCTCCTTTGCTGTTAAAGGCAGCAATAAAATTATCTTCAACACCCGTTATGCCCTGTTGCGTTTGCCCAAAAAAATAAAATGAAAGCATGTTAAACAGCAGGTGGCCTGTATCAGCATGTATAAACCCGCAGGTAATAAAACGGTACCATTGGTTTTTTTGGGTTATAGCGGGTGGGTAAAAAATAAGGTCGTCAATAACTTTTTGGTTTGAAAAACCAATTAATGAAGTAATAACTGTAATAGCAATAAGAATGTACGTGAGCGAAAGGGTCATTGGCTAAATTTAATTGCGGTAAAAATAGAGTAATACGGGTTATCAATAAAATCCGCATAAAAATTGTATTGATAAAATAATTAGCAAAAACATTTACTTTGTAGCATGAATTCACAGGCGCCGCTGGCAGAAAGAATGCGTCCAAACACACTTGACGACCTGGTAGGGCAACAGCACCTTACCGGCAAGGGCAGTATTCTGCGCACCGCTATTGAAAAGGGAAATATACCCAGCATGATATTGTGGGGGCCACCGGGCACAGGCAAAACAACCATTGCAAATATTATTGCCCATACACTGCAAATGCCGTTTTATCAGTTAAGTGCTATAAGCAGCGGTGTAAAAGATGTGCGGGAGATTATTGAAACTGCAAAACAGCAGTCAAAATCAATTTTGTTTATTGATGAGATACACCGGTTTAACAAAGGCCAGCAGGATGCTTTGCTGGGTGCTGTGGAAAAAGGCATTATCATACTAATTGGTGCTACTACTGAAAACCCTTCTTTCGAAGTTAATTCGGCGTTATTAAGCCGGTGCCAGGTTTATGTGCTAAAGCCGCTGGATGATCAGGGTATGGTAAGCCTGCTAAAGCATGCGCTTGAAACCGACGAGGTATTAAAGCAATACCATGTACAGTTAAAAGAAACCTCTGCACTAATAAATATTTCCGGCGGCGATGCCAGGAAGCTTTTAAACTTACTTGAACTTGTTGTTACAAGTAGCTTTCAAATCTCCGCTGGTTTTCAAGTCTCCCCTTTGGGGGGAGATTTAGAGGGGGCCGGGGCCGCCATCACCGACAACCTCGTAATGGATGTTGCCCAAAAACGCATTGCCATTTATGATAAACAGGGTGAACAGCATTACGACATTATTTCGGCTTTTATAAAAAGCATGCGCGGCAGCGATCCCAATGCTGCTGTGTACTGGCTGGCCCGGATGATTGAAGGCGGCGAAGACGTGAAATTTATAGCAAGGCGTATGTTGATATTAGCCAGTGAGGATATTGGCAATGCGAACCCCAATGCACTGTTATTGGCAAACGCTACTTTTGACGCCGTTAATAAAATTGGCTATCCTGAATCAAATCTTATTTTATCGCAGTGTGCTATATATCTTGCATCAAGCGCCAAAAGTAACAGCGCAACGGCTGCAATAGGTGCCGCAATGACCGCAGTAAAAGAACACGGCGACCTGCCCGTTCCTTTACACATTCGCAATGCACCAACCCGCTTAATGAAAGACCTTGATTACGGCAAAGGCTACCAATATAGCCACAGCTATGAAGGCAATTTTTCAGAGCAGGAGTATTTGCCGGATAAAATTTCAGGTACGCCCTTTTATGAGCCCGGCGCCAACGCCCGCGAAGAAGAACTGAGGAAGTTTTTAAAGTCGAGGTGGAAGGGAAAATATAAGTATTAATAACCATCTTTTCACCATTTCTTATTATTCAAAATCCGTCATCACATCATAATATTTCCGACCTTACGCCCCTGAAAATCTTACTGCTTGAAAAAGTTATCTGCCTTTGGCCTTAGTTTTTTATCCGGCTTATTGTTATGGGCGGCATGGCCTGTTTCACCCTTAACTTTTTTAATATTTTTTGCTTTTATACCCCTGCTTTACCTCGCGGATAATATCAGCAATAAAAGGCTATTCTTCCTCCTCTCATATCTGTCAATGCTTACATGGAATGTTTGCGCTACGTGGTGGATATGGAACTCAACCGATGTTGGCTCAGTAGCCGCTTTTATAGCTAACAGTTTTATTATGTGCCTGCCGTGGTGGGGTTACAGGGTATTTAAAAGAAGGTTTGGCAGGCGTACCGGGTATGTATCGCTTATATTGTTCTGGATGGCCTTTGAGTATATACATCTTAACTGGCAACTAAGCTGGCCCTGGTTAACTGTGGGTAATGTATTTGCATCAAACCCCAATTGGGTGCAATGGTATGAGTTCACAGGCACAAGCGGGGGCACGCTTTGGGTGCTGGTGATGAATATTTTGTTGTTTGATGTATTCAAAAATATACTTGCCCGCAAATTTGCCGCGAAGCAGTTAATTGTGCCTGCCGCTGTATTGGTTGTTCCATTGCTGTTGTCTATTTTGCTTATCCCGTCTGTTCACCCAAAATCGCAAACTTCAAATGTTGTTATCGCTCAGCCTAATATTGACCCATACAGCAAGTTTGCCAACGATGCCGCAGGGCCGCAGGTTCAATTGTTGCTTTCGCTGACTGCGAACGCAGTGGACTCTAACACGAGACTTGTACTTTGGCCCGAAACGGCAATGACGCAGAGAGGCGCGTATGAAGATAAGTTATTGCGATATGCTGATTACCAGCCAATTTTCAGTTTTCTTCAAAGCCATCCTAATATCACGTTGCTATCCGGCGTGGAAATACTAAAAAATTACGGGCCTGAAAAGGTGACACGCACCTCATTTTTATATGATGGCGGTTATGCAGATGAGTTTAATGCTGCCGTAGCTTTAAAAAACGGCGTACCGGTTGAATATTACCATAAAAGCCGGTTGGTGCCTGGCGTGGAAACTTTGCCTTCATTCCTCGACTTTATGGCCCCTGTTTTTGAAAAATTTGGTGGTACAACAGGCGGCTATGGCCGGCAGGATTCTTCGTCCGTGTTGCAACAACCTGGCCAACCTTATATTGCGGCACCAATTATATGCTATGAGAGTATTTATGGAGAATATGTAAGCACCTACGTACAAAAAGGCGCCAATATTTTAACTATTATAACCAATGATGGCTGGTGGGGTAATACTCCGGGACATAAGCAGCATTTGCAATACGCCCGCCTGCGCGCTATTGAAACAAGGCGTTGGGTGGCCCGTAGCGCCAATACTGGCATAAGCGCAGTAATCAACGAGCGGGGTGACATTGTTGAAACACAGCCCTGGAACAAACCTGCCGTATTGAAATACAATATACCTGCGTTAACAGGCCAAACCTTTTATGTAAAGTATGGTGATATTCTTTCAAAAATTGCGCTTGTGGTTGCCTGCCTGTTCTTTGTTTGGAACCTGGTGATGATAGTTAAAAAAAGATTTGCCCCAGTAAAATAAAAGGCATGCAAAAAGCATTTGAATATAAGGGCGGCAACGTCAGTTATTCTGTTAGTGGCAGTGGTAGGCCGGTAATATTGGTGCACGGCTTCGCCGAGGACAGCCGCATTTGGGATTGCCAGGTTGATTTTTTAAAGCAGCACTGCCTGGTAATAGTGCCCGATCTGCCGGGAAGCGGGCTTTCTGCATATAGCCCGGGGTTGCAGTCTTTTGACGATTTTGCTGATTGTTTGCTTGCACTGTCGCAAAAGGAGGGGATAAACACATGTATAATGCTCGGTCACAGTATGGGGGGGTATATAACACTGGCTTTTGCCGAAAAACATCCCGGTTGCCTCGTGGCTTTTGGCTTTGTACACTCAACCGCCTTTGCTGACAGCGAAGAAAAAAAGCAAAACCGGCTGAAAGGTATAAAGATGATGGATGAGTATGGTGGATATGCTTTTATAAAAAGCACAACGCCCAACCTTTTTTCGGTCGCCTATAAGCAGCGGTTTGCCGATAAAGTAAATGATTTGATTGAAAACGGTATTAATTTTAAAAAAGAAGCACTGCAGCAATATTACAGGGCAATGATGGGGCGACCAGACAGGACAATTGTATTACGTAACAGTAAAACACCGGTTCTGTTTATAGCCGGTACAGAAGATGTTGCAGCCCCGCTGAATGACGTTTTACAGCAGGTTCATCTGCCAGAAACATGCTATATTCACATTTTGCAAAATACAGGGCATATGGGTATGTGGGAGGCAACCGATGCCGTAAACAAATACGTTTTGCAATTTATTGAGGATACTGAGTGATGAAAAAATACAGTGTACTTGTAATACTGATTTTTGTTTATATACCATCTTTTGCATTACACATAGCTGGGGGGGAGATGTTTTACAGGTACGTTGGGCCGGGCCTTACACCTAATACTGACCATTATTCCGTAACACTACGGCTGTTTAGGGAGTGTAACCCTGTGGCGCCGCCCGGGCAATCAGCCGCGCCTATGCCCCTTGAAGTTGAAATCGGCGTTTTTACTAATACTGGAACCACGGGTTCTCTTTTCACAACGCGGATAGTTGAAAGAACCGGGTATGATGAAATCAAGCTTCAATCGCCACTCACGTGTATTCAAAATCCCCCAAGCATTTGCTACCAGATAGGATATTTTAATTTTGGTATTGATCTGCCAAAGCAACCTGACGGCTATACAATTGCTTATCAAACCTGCTGCCGCTCATTCACTATACTTAATGTGCATTTTTATCAGCTGCCAGGCCAGGGTAACCCGGGTGAGGGCGCTACTTATGCGTGCAGCATACCCGGCACCAATGTTTTGGGTAACACAGGCACTAATTCAAGCGCAATATTTGATGTAAAAGATACGGTGCTTGTTTGCCAGCAAAAAAGGGTACGGCTTGATTTTAGCGCTACTGATCCAGATAGTGACAACCCCGCCTATGGAGATTCACTGTCCTATTCCTTTTGTGATGCATATAACAGGGGTGATGCGTTAAGTTCAGGTAACGTTGCGCCTTCTGCCCCTCCTTATGAAAGCGTTACGTACAATGGCGGTTACACCGGCGAAAGCCCTTTGGGTGACAATGTTGTAATAGATCCCAAAACCGGTATTATTACAGGTAATATCGGGGCAGCGGGTGGCTATGTTGTTAATGTATGCGTAACGGAATGGCGGCATGGGGTGCCTATAAGCGTGCACCGTAAAGATTTTTTGCTGCGTGTTGCAGCTTGCGACTTTGCCGCTGCCGACCTGCAGCCAACTTATGTAAACTGCGACAGTTTGGCGATGCCGTTTAAGAATGAATCAACTTCATCCGCGATCAAATCCTATTTCTGGGATTTTGGTGATAAGCACGCCAACCCCGATACCACCAATAACCCCACACCCACACATCTTTATAGTGATACTGGTACATACCTCGTAAAGCTGGTTGTAAATAAAGGACAGCAATGCTCTGATTCTGCTACCACGCTGGCACTAATTTACCCCGGCTTTGTGGCCAACTTTGGTGTTAAGGGTAGTTGTCTTCAAACGCCCTATCAATTTACTGATTCCTCTGTATCAAAGTATGGAACTGTTAATAGCTGGTTGTGGTCGTTTGGGGATGGTGCAACCTCCGATACCACAGATCCGCTGCATAGTTATTCGGTCTCAGGTATAACGAACATATCACTCACTGTCACTAACACAAAAGGGTGCACGGAAAATCTTACAAAAGCATTTGATGTAAGAGACAGGCCCTTTATTATGATGCCTTTCAGGGATACGTTGGTATGCAACTCAGATACGCTGCAGCTTGCGGCAAATACGGGTATTGCGGGCTCATATACATGGTCGCCCGGCAATAATATTACAGGCATTAACAGCCAAACGCCTTTAGTATATCCTGTTGATACTGCTAAATATTATGTTGCTTTTGATGACGGCAGGGGCTGCACCAACACAGACTCGGTTACCGTAAATGTTGTTGACAGTGCTTTTGTTCACCTGGGTAATGATACTATTATTTGTCTTGGCGATACTATACAACTTATACCAAACACAAATGCCTTGTATTTTTCATGGCAACCGGCCATTAATTTAAGCAGCAGTACTGCAGACAGCCCGTATGCTTCGCCGGTAAATACTACCGATTACCATGTAATAGCTAAAATAAGCAAGCACTGTATTGCCGCCAGCGATATTGTTATAAGTGAGATACCATACCCGACGGCTTATACGGGGCCGGATGTAAGCCTGTGCTACGGTAAAACAGTGCAGTTATCTGCAGTCATTAAAGGTAGTTCATTCGCGTGGTCACCTGTAAACTCCTTGTACCGTGCAAATACCCTAACGCCTGTGGCGGGCCCAGAAAGTACAACCACGTATCAAATTGTAGTATACGACACAGCAAGCAAACCCAATTGCCCCAAGCCAACCACAAGCACTGTTACAGTAAAGGTTATTCCGCCCGTGAATGCCTTTGCCGGGCACGATACCAGCATTGTTGCAGGTCAACCGCTACAGCTTAATGCCACAGGCGGCACTACATATCAATGGCAACCGGTAACAGGGCTTGACAACCCCGCCATAGCCAGCCCTGTTGCAACATTTGCGCCTGGCATAACAACTATAACTTATACGGTTAAGGTTGGTACCACTGATAACTGCTATGGGTATAGCAATGTGATGGTTAAGATATACCAAACCGGCCCTGAAATTTTTGTACCTACTGCATTCTCGCCAAATGGCGATGGCCTTAACGATGTATTAAAGCCCATTGTAGCCGGGCTAAAGCAGTTTAACTATTTCCGAGTGTACAACCGCTGGGGAAACCTTGTGTTCAGCGGTGCAGACCCATCAAGCGGGTGGGATGGAACATTTGCAGGTTCAAAACAGCCCAGCGGGACCTATGTATTTATGGCCCGCGGGATTGATTATAATGATCATGTGGTTAACCGCAAAGGCACTGTTGTTTTGCTTAGGTAGAACGCTGCCGCAGTACTGCATACTTCCTATAAAATAATTTCATTATAAAAGCGCGTGCAGGCCATTAGCTTATTAATTATTTTCGCTGCATGAACAACATAATACTTGTTACCGGGGCTACGTCGGGCTTTGGAAAGGCTATAGCTGAAAAATTCGCATCTCATGGGTGGAACTGCATTATTACCGGCAGAAGAAAAGAGAGGCTTGATGAGCTTTCCCAACAATTAACAGCCAAATACAATATAAAAATATTACCACTGCATTTTGATGTACAAGTAAAAGAAGATGTTTTCAACCAAATACAAAGTATTCCCGAAGAATGGCAGGCAATTGATGTGCTTGTAAACAATGCCGGCCTTGCTGCAGGGCGCGACAGCTTTGAAGTAGGCTCAATTGACGACTGGGACCAGATGATAGACACAAATGTTAAAGGGCTGCTGTATATGTCAAAAGCAGTGCTGCCATTTTTTATAGCGAAGCGCAAAGGGCATATTATAAACCTTGGCTCAACTGCCGGTAAGGAGGTGTATACCAACGGCAACGTGTACTGTGCCACCAAGTTTGCGGTAGATGCTATAAGCAAGGCGCAGCGTATTGACCTGCTGCCGCATAAAATAAAAGTAACTGCTATACACCCCGGTGCCGCCGAAACAGAATTTTCGCTCGTACGTTTTAAAGGAGATGAAGCAAAAGCAAAAGCGGTATATGATGGCTTTGAGCCGTTGCATGATGCTGATATTGCTGATACTGTATACTATTGCGCTACGCTGCCCGAACATGTTTGTGTTAACGATCTTGTTATTACCTGTACCGCGCAGGCAAACTCATATTATACATTCAAGGGATAGGACATTACAGGCAGGTTTTTTTTCGGCCAGCTTAGAGCACCTTCATTTTTACTTCGTTGGCTTTAGCCGTTATATCTTTAATAATAGTGTCCAATTCGTCAGCGGAAGTTGAAAGGTGCTGCAAAAATTCTTTGTTTTCTTCAATATCCAAATCGTTATCCTTAATCAAATTTGCTATGCCCATCATACGCGCAAGCGGCGCCCTGACGATGTGAGATTGCAGCCATGCAATTTCCTTAAACATTTTATTTTGCTCCTCAATGGCATTGGTATATTTTTTTATTTCTGTTATATCACTTACTTCAACAAGCATCCCAAATATTTCATTTTCTGCATTTTTTATCGGGAACATCCTCACGCTAAAAAAGCCAATAGAGCTATCTGCCAGTAGGTAATTAACCTCATAGCTTATGTTCTTACCTTTTAATACATCTTCAGAATACCTGCGAAACTGCGGCAACCGCTCGGGAGGTATTAGATCAACAATACTTCCTCCTTCCTTAGGAAAATTGCTGAGCTGAACGTTTAAAAGTCTAACCGCTACATAATTAAACGTAACTACATTAAGCTGGGTGTCAAGTAGTACATAAGCTGTGTCAGTAGTATCCATTATCGCCCTGAGATTGGCCTCTGACTTTTGGAGGTTCTCCTGTGCTTTAAGCCTTTCGGTAACATCTGTTGTTAAGGAAAGCCTTACTTTTCGGCCCTCAAAAACTATATCGTGTGCAATAATATGCACATACATAATTGACCCATCCTTTTTCACTTGTTTTATGAACCCAACATCGTGCGAATCAGTGAAATCCTTATCAAATATAGCAGGCAATTGGTCCCTGTCTTCCGCAGGCCTCAGTATTGTGATATTCTTATATAAAAGTTCCTCTTTTGTATAACCGTAGAGTTTAGCCGCGGCTTCGTTAATTGAAATAATAGTAAAATCGTCTTTTGCAATCATCCACAGCGCCTGTGGGTTGCTGTCAAAAAGCAGCTTATATTTCTGTTCCGATGATCTTAGCTCTTCTTCAGCCTTCCTGCGTTCTGTAATGTCAATCATTGTACCTATAATAGATGGCTCGCCGTTAGTTATAACCCTGCTGCCAAAAAATTCTACATAATTATGGCTGCCATCTTTCCTCATGCCTTTTACATCATAATGTGCATTATCAGATACTCCGCGGTACCTGTTATATATTTTCTCACGCACTGTTGCCTGCTCTTCTTTGCTGATAATTATATCAATGGCGCTGCCCGGCGCGTCTATAATTTCTTCGGGCTTATAACCAAATATTTCAGCAAACCGCGGGTTAACATAAGTGAACTTTTCCTTTTGACTGATATAAATACCAACCATCGATTTTTCGGCAAGCGTCCTGAATTTCAATTCGGCTTCCCTAAGGTCAGCTTCCATTCGTTTTCTACCGGTAATGTCACGCGCAATTACCATATTTTTTTTCTCTGCAAACCTCTTCACATTAATTTCAACATCAAATACCTCCCCATCTTTGCGCACCAGCCGCCGTTCTCTTATTACTGGCTTGTCGGGGTCAAGGTAGCCATGTATAACCGGGTCAGTCTTCAGTTGCTCAGGGTCTACAAGCTGTTCTATATTTAATTTAAGTAATTCTTCTCTCGAATAACCGGTCATTCCGCACATACTTTCATTCACCTCGGCAAAATTGCCTTTATCATCCACCAGGTATATAGCGTCTGATGCATTTTCAAGCAGCGACCGGTAACGCTCTTCGCTTTCCTTATATATATTGCGGCTTTGTAAAATATCGTTAATCAGATCTTTAATATTTTTGATGATATAAAATGAAAGAAGAAGCAAGATTGTTAGTGAAAGCAGGATTAATAGAAAGAAATTTTTTGAGGACTGCTGGTAAATGCGTTGGCTGTTATTTGACACCTCACTGCCTACTTTCACCTGCAAATCCATTAATTGAGTGATTTTTGTAACAAATGGCGGCACGATTGAAGGGGGTTGTTTTTTGATCAGCGTATCCAGGGCACCCATGTCTTTTTTTGATAATGCCGTTTCGAGACTTTCAATTGTGTTGTCAGCCTGCTTTTTCAGTATGTCTGTTTCGTCTACCAAAAGCTTTTCTTCGCCAGTCAGGTAACTTAGCTTATAGTTATTCCAGTTAATATCAATGGCTGCTTTCGCATCCCTAACCCTTTTTCTTGCTTCGTCAAATATCACCAGCTTGTTTTTTGCATTTAGCGCCATTGGGAGCACTTCGCCCAGGTATTCAAAACGTACGTTAGCCAATTGCCGCATACACAATACCCTGTCTGCATAAAGTGTGCGGGTATCATCATTCATTTTGCCCATGTCTTTAATACCATAAAGGCCCAGGCCAATTAAACTGGCGACTGCAGTAAATGTAAGTATGTACAACTTGGCGGAAGCAGTAACTTTAGTTATCATAGCATTTTCCTTCTGCGCTAAGTGTCATTAATAAACCATGTACTAATATAAGCGCACCATTGTATGGTGCAGGGCAAGCAGATGCATGGTTTGTGCCACAACCAAATTACTAATAAATGGGGGTAATTCCGCTTAAATTTATCTTGTCGTTACAATAAAAAACCGGGTTTCATTTTTGCCCGGCATTTTTATCCAGCCCAGGCACGCTCTCTAAAATCGTCCGTGGGGTTAGTACTTATTTTAAAATTTTTTAAAAAATATCAAGAAAAATTTGGGTAACTCAAAAGTTACATATAAGTTTGCGTAACTTTAAAGTTACATATTATGACAAAAAGTATCAATCATACCTTTTTCTTTACCCATCCGCCCAGGGTGGTTTGGGAATATTTAACCAACGCTGAACTTATGGCGCAATGGCTTATGCCCAACGATTTTTTACCGTTGGTGGGCTACGATTTTCAATTTAAGGTAAACCCCGTTCCGGCGCTTGAATTTGACGGCATCGTATATTGTAAGGTGCTGGAGGTTAAGCCGTTTACAAAACTGTCTTATTCATGGAAATGTGGCCCTGGCAACATGCAGATTACCGTTGATTCGCTAGTGGAGTGGACGTTGCAGGAAAAAGAAAATGGTACTGAGCTACGGTTAAACCATTCTGGCTTTAAAGAAGGTATACATGTGCCCTTGTATACTGCTATGCATGATGGTTGGGCTAAGAACATTGCAAAAATTAATAACCTTTTAAATACTGCAACACATGGCACAGCAAACGCTTGATGCATTCCAGGTAGTGGGCGATGCCAGCAGGCGCGAGATACTGCAGATGCTCTCAAAAGACAGCCTGACGATAAACAGCATAGCCGACAATTTTGATATGAGCAGGCCTGCTGTATCAAAGCACATAAAAATACTGTATAACGCAGGCTTTATTTCTATACAGGATGTTGGCCGGGAAAGGTATTGTACTTTGAAGGAGGACGGCTTTAATAAACTGCAGGAATGGATAAACTACTTTGATAAATTCTGGGCATCAAAACTGCAAAAACTTGAAACGATTTTGAACAATAAAACAAAAAACTAAAACAAAATGAAAAAGCAAGATTACACTGCTGCCATAGCAGCAAACATTACAGCCGATGCGGCATTTAAGGGTATTACTTATGTTTCAGCCTGGTGGTCTGAAAATTTCGAGGGCAGCAGCGAAAAAGAAGGCGACGTTTTTACCATAGCTTTTAACGAAACAACATTTGTTGACTTTAAAGTTATTGAAGCAGTGGCCGGTAAAAAAATGGCATGGCTTGTAACAGACTGCAACCTGCCCTGGCTTGCAGACAAAAAAGAGTGGAACGGCACTAAAATGATTTTTGAAATTATACCTGGCCACAACGAAACACAAATAAACTTTACACACATTGGTTTAGTGCCGGAAGTTGAGTGTTATGATGGCTGTGTAAAAGGCTGGGACCAGTATATAAAAGACAGTTTGTTTAAGCTGCTGACAGAGGGCAAAGGCCAGCCGCAAAAAAGGAAACTGGAAACTGCTTAATAACAGGTATAGTTATTTCTGCTGTGCAGCAGCGGTGCAAAGCAGGGGGCGCCCCCAATTGCAAAGCAAACTGTTGCATAGCAAAAAGCACAAACTTTAATTAATTCAAGTTGCTAGTTAATTGGTGAGTTTATTAAGTGTAAAAGCCAAAATAAACATTGCCAGTTTAAGCAGGAACCCTTTAAAAGTTACTGCATGTATCTTTCGTAAGAACAATGCTTTAATTTCACTAAAGGATGTTTCAATTCCTTTTCTCATATATTCTTTTATAAACCTTATCCAGGGTTCATCTTTCCTTTTGGCATTACTTTTCCGCTGTATCATCAGCTCTATTAATTCAGTTTCTTTCATGTCATCTTCTACCTGGTAATCAGTATAGGCTGAGTCGCCATATATTTTACTTTCGGGCGCTACCGCCAGGGGTAATTTTTTGAGTGCCTGCACATCACTTTCACATCCCGGAACAAAACCAAATTCAACAGGGATGCCGGTTGCACTGACCAGGACCTGCACCTTTACACCGTAAAAGTACCTTCTCATACTACACTGCTTCCCCCGCCACTGCTTCCCTTTCACTATCCTGCACCTGCTTATCCTTATATTGTCACATACTGCTACAGGGAAGGAATCTATCACATATTCCGATGCACCTGCAAGGCTTTTGAGTTCATGGCCTATCTGACAGAACATAGAAAAAATTATTTCCGACAATTTATGGAGCCTCCGGTTAAACCGGCTTTTATCAACCATGCCAGGAACAAGCCCTGTCATTTTCATAAAGCCTCGCCCATTGTCTATATGGCCACCAAAATAAAGCGCTGATACTAATGCCGTCGTTATTACTTCACTGTCACTTATCTTTCTGCGCCTATCTTCTTTATGGCCTACTGCCTTTAAAATATCATCTACAATACAGTAAATCCCTATAATTTTATCCTCTGTGAGCATTGATAATTGAGTTTTGTGTGTGGTAACTCAAAATTATCTTTTATTAATGCTCTCTTTTTATCTATTCTAACTAGCAACTTGGGTTAATTAATTGTTACAGTTTATGCTGTAAAACCATCCAGGCAAAAATTACTTAGGTATATTCTTGGTAATTTAGCAGCTTAATGTGAGCGATGGTTGAGATATTCGAAAACATAAGGAAAATATACCAGTTTAGCCAACCGTGTGAAGAGTTAAAGGATTTTGTTGAGTTCTTTTCTGAATCTTCCCGCGTTACTACACAACAATATTTTGGCAACAAAGGGTTCTCAGTAAAAATGTTCCCCAGCTTTACGCCAACCTTCTGGATCAATCTTGGCCCTGCATACCACCTTTTAATTGGTAATACGCAGCGTTTTATAAAAGCCGGCGAAGATATTGCGGTGGTCAGGGACATTGTCACTGAAAGGATCAATCATCCGGCAGATCATATCTTTACAGTTAAATTTTTTCCCGGTGGGCTGAAAGCAGTCTTCAATATTAACCAGCCTCAAATGGCTGGTGATGTAGTTGAGTTGCGAACAATACTGCCGTCGGCCTTGCTGATAAATATAAAACTGCAGGATAATTTTGAAGCACGCGTGAAATTGTTGCAGGATTATATGCTGCTGAAGTTAGGCCGCAAAAGAGGTGCTGATCATTATACCAATATCGTAATGCAATCAATCGCCTTTTATCAGCACGGTAACCTTCAATATAATGTAAATGAGGTGGCAGCCCGCTCATTCATCAGCTCTAAAAGCATCAACCGTTATTTTAACAGGGTTATAGGCACGCACCCCAAAAACTATTTCTCTATTACCAGGGCAAGAACTGCATTAACAGCTTACGTTAACGATAGGTCTTCCTTCGACCCCTGTAGTTATGGGTACTACGATACAAGCCACTTTTACAAGGATGTAATAAACTTTACAGGGCATAAACTGGTTGATCACAGCATATAAATGTCCGTTTTTTACAAAATGATTTTTTGCCGGCATGGTTATTTTTGCATGAAACAAGTGAAATGAAATTAGTTTGGTTGCCTATTGTTATTATACTTATTACACCGGCGATTGTAAAAGCTCAAAGCAGTCCGGCGCAAATACGCGCAATTGAACCGTGTGCATGCCCCGTTGCCATTGACAGCAGTTTTAAAACTCAATGCGCTTATTTAATTGTACCTGAGAACAGGACGAAGAACAATGGCAAAACAATTAAGCTGCCTTTTATTGTTGTTAAAAGTAAAAACCCAAACAAAAAAAACGATCCGTTGCTTTTTACAACCGGTGGCCCTGGCGGCAGTTCGCTCAGGTGGGCGCGGGGCGCCGCGGGGCGCGCAATTATTAATGACAGGGACTGCATTGCATTCGAGCAGCGTGGTACATGGTTCGCGCAGCCAAGACTTGAAGGTGATGAACTGAGTGATGCAATAAAACAGGCATACCGGATGAACCTGAATAAAGACAGCATGATGGTGGAAGGCACCAAAAGGTATTATAAGGCATTGCTTGATAAAGGGATCGATCTGTCAGGTTATAATACGGATGAATCGGTTGCGGATATTGACGATCTGTTAGCCACATTGCATATTGATTCTGTTAATCTTACGGGTGGTTCATACAGCGGAGGACTAATGCTTGCAGTTTTGCAAAAAGATCCTTCGCGTGTAAGATCCCTGGTGCTGGATTCGCCACTGCCCACATTTGTACCCATTGATGAAGATGAGCCGGCCAACCTGAATGAAGCGCTGCATGTATTGTTTCAAAGAGTGGAACAAGACTCGACCGATAAAACCTTATACGCAAATCTTGAAGAGAGGTTTAAACAATATTTTTCCTCAATTGGTGGCAAGACTTTCAGCATACGGTATTTAGAAAAAGGAACCACAGATACACTAACCATCGAGTATACCCGAAATGATCTGCTGGATATAATTGACAACAGTTTTGGAAGAATGAAAGATTTACCGGCAATGATAACCAAAATGATTGCCGGCGACCATACCCAATTGATCAAGGAGCGATTAGATGGTATTTTTAGAGGTACTGATGGGCCATCAGGAATGCGCTTGTCAGTTTATTGCGCGGATCAAACTGCCTATCACCACGAGGCAGTATTAAATGAAGTAGCTAATGCATATCCTTATATGGCGGGCTACCACATAAATGATGTATACAAGGCTTTGTGCGATTGCTGGCAGGTACCACCGATAAAGAAAGAAACCAAGCAACCGTTTTATTCAGATAAACCGATATTATTAGCCGACGGCGAAATGGATTACGCCTGCAGGCCCGGTTATATTGACAGAATCCATCATTACATGCCAAACAGCATACGGTTGCTGTATACCAATGGTGCACACATGGTAATGAGTGGTAACGACTGGGACAGTTTTGTACGGGAGTTTATCAATAACCCCTACGGCAAAATTGAAACAGGCCGAAAAGATGTAGTTGTTTATTGATCTTCATAAACAAGATTCAACTATAGGTGAATATTATGTTGAAGAGGCGCAAGGGTTATAAAGTAAACTCTGTGAAACTCCTGTGCAAAACTCTGTGCCCTGCGTTTAAAGGGTACTATTTGCTTCCTTCAGCGCATCTAAATCAATTCATCAGCACTAAGGCTGCCTTGTAAATAATGCTGTACCTGTGTACACGCAATTTGCGCAAATTCTTCAAACACCTCCTTAACCGTCCAGCCGATATGCGGTGTAATAATAACATTAGGCAAAGACCTCAACGGAGAATCAACAGGCAGCGGCTCGTGCACAAACACATCAAGCCCCGCTGCTGACAGCGGGCCATTAACAAGTACACCGGCAAGTGCCACCTCGTCAATTATAGCACCGCGTGCAGTATTAATAAGCACTGCACCGGGTTTCATTTTTTTCAAATTACCCTCATTCATTAAACCGGTAGATTCGGGCGAAAGCTTTAAATGAATGCTTACTATATCGCTGGTGGTTAAAAGTTCGTCCAATGACACTCTTGGTATATCACTATTATTATTGCTCACTGCTTCTGTGCGCTGCCATGCTACTACATCCATATCAAAAGCGTCCCGTGCAATACGTGCTACACGGGCGCCATGCCTGCCAAGCCCGAGTATGCCCATGCGTTTTTTTGCAAGCACTCGGCCTGTTACCAAAGGCCATTTGCCTGCATGCATAGCTGCATTTGCAGGTGGCACTTTATGCATAATACCAAGCGCCATTGCAAACGTAAGCTCCGGTACTGACGCCAGCGGTGCTTTTACATGTCGGCCAAGTGCAATTTTTACGCCGCGCTCACGGGCTGCATTTATATCAACATGGTAGGCATGCCCGCCGGTTTGCAACACAAGTTCCAGCCTGGGCAGCCTTGCAAACACCTTTTCTGTTAGGGGTGTCCGCTCGCGAATTGCCATCAAAAAATTAGCGGCGGCAATGTCGGCGTTGTTAGCCTCACTTATTGGCCCCTGCAGGTATTTTATGTCAACAATATTCTCTATTTCTTTCCAGCAGGGTGAGGCTGCAATCAGGCCTTCCCAATCATCCAGCACAAGCAATAAAGGTTTCATAAAAAATGGTTTCGGTATGGTTTTTATAGCACAATTTATTGCAATGCCACTTTTGCGAAAGCCCTTACGGGAAAAGTGCCTGCGCCCTTAAATTTTGGCGGAACTGCGCTAAATATTGCACCTGTTTGCGGCAGTGCAGCTAAATTACAAAGATGCTCAACAATTAATATTCCTGCACCTAAAAGAGTTGAGTGCACAGGCCTGCTTTTTGTACGAGTATCGTCAATATTGTGGCTGTCGATACCAACAAGTTTTACATTGCAGCTAAGTAAATATTCTGCGGCATCCTTTGTCAAAAAGGGGTGATTTTCATAATACAATTCCGTGTTCCAATGTGCATCCCACCCCGTATGCACCAGCACAGCGCGACCGTTTAATTCAAGGCCATTAAAATATGTTGCATCAACAGCAAGCGCTGTTGTATGGGGCACATGTATAACAATGGCGGGCAACTCTGCAATCGCGTCCAGCGTAACCTCTGATAAATCTTTGCCGTCGCTGTACCGGTGAAAAGGGCAATCAATATAAGTGCCGGTGTTGGTAACCATATCTATTTTGCCTATTTGAAAAGAAGTACCTTCCTCATAAAACTTCTTTGAATCCTCGCGGCTTAGGTAATCACAAATAACGGGCGCGGGCAGGCCCTTATAAGTTACCAACCCGTTATGTATAGTATGGCTTAGATCAATAAGGCTGTATTGCTGTTTATTTTCCTGCATATTTTTGGTTTAAATAAAGGCAAATCAAATGTAAAGCTTTCTCAAAACGTCAGCCAATAAAAACTCCGGCTCACCCACCCCGGAATACTGTAGCGGGATATTTTATTGTTTAAATTTTTAGCCCGTAACTGCTTAATCATATATCAGGTGCTGTAATAAATTGCGTGCTGGTTGTTATTTAGAAAACCTGTCGGTATAATACGCCTGTCCGCAAATGCGGCCGTTAAAAACTGAAGCTGTTTTCTTTAATTTTTTAGCAACACCTTTGTATAGGTGGTTTTACCTATTGGCAGAAACTCGTAATTAAATTTGAAGTTATGACGCAGGAATATAAAATAGCAGTTATCGGTATTGGAGGCGTGGGTGGTTACGTTGGCGCAAAACTGGCTGCTCACTACCATGGGACTGATAACGTTAAAATTATTTTTTTTGCCCGGGGCGAAAATGAAGCTGCAATAAAAAATAATGGACTGAAGTTAATTACAGGTAATGAAGAAATAATATGCCAGCCCAGTGTTGTAACGTCTGTAGTGGAGGAAATTGGACAAGCAGACCTGATTATTTGTTGTGTGAAAAATTATAACCTTGATGAAAGCATAAGATTACTAAAACCGGCGGTTAAACAAAGCACAATTTTTTTGCCCTTGCTTAATGGGTTGGATGCCCCACAAAAAATAAAAAAGATATATCCTTACGCAACCGTTGCCGATGGCTGCATCTATCTTGTTGCACGCTTAATAGCGCCGGGCATTGTGCAGCAATTCGGCAATACGAACCAACTATGGTTTGGTATGAGCGGCAAGCGAAATGCCGATTTTGAGATGATTGAAAGTGTGATTTCAGCGGCGGGTATAAACGTAGCATACACACAGGAAATTGAGCAGGTTTGCTGGGAAAAGTATTTTCTTATTTCAACAATTGCCACGCTTACGTCATACCTTGATGCTTCTATCGGAGACGTTCTTAATAACGGCAATTATAAGGAGATGCTTCTTGGGCTGATGGGCGAATTGCTGCAAACGGCAATAGCTAATGGTGTAACCTTACCAGTAGATATTGTTGAAAAAACTATCAGCAAATTATCCGCAATGCCGTACGCATCAATTACTTCTATGCACGCAGATTTTAAAAAAGGTAATTTTACTGAACTAAGTTCACTTACGGGTTATGTTGTATCACTTGCCCGGCAATATCATATTTCGGCACCTTACTATACAAAAATGTTCGCAACCCTCTCACAAAAAAATTAATGCATGCAGGCACTGGAACAGCCGCGGTTTAAGCCGGGCAAACCTTTAATTTATTTCCCAAAGCGTTCAGCCACAAAAAAGCGGGCATACAATGATATGCCGGCTTGTAAAATCTTAACCAAATAATTTATTTTGGGTCAAGTGCCCTTTTTATTCTTTCTGCAACGTCCTGTAAATGATACTTGCTCAATTTATCTATAGTGCCGGGTATTGCTGCGAGTATCTCATTTCTCAGTGTTGTTAAATGTGCCCGTACAATGGATGGAATATCGGTATTTTTTACATTGGTACCAAGCAGTGCAATAACCTGCGCTGGCAGGCCTTGCGTATTGGCAACCTGCGGAGGGTTAATAATGTTTATTAAATCCTCTGTATACGCTTTTTGCAGGTTACGCCTGCAAACATCAATTGGTTTTTTTGTGGCCAACTCACTCCAAACGCCTTTTTTAATATCATCCAGCATATCGTCTGGTTGGTAAGTTATAGTTGTACCAAACCGGGTACTGCTTATAGCAAGGCGGTTTAACCTGGCTGCGCTTAATAGGCTGTTTACTACACCTGTTTGCATGTTTGCAACAGCATCGTTGCTAACTGGGTTATTAAATTTATCGAGTATGTTTTTATCAATAAGCCAGTAAGGCGTTTCAAATAACTGCTTATTTAAAAAGGCAACCGCATCTTTTTGCAGATTTTTTGGTGTAGGTTCATACACATCGCCTGTTTGTTCAACGCTTTTCGGGGTTTCATAAATGCCGCCTACATTTCTTAACACGTGCGACATATACAGGCTAAACTGCCCTATCACCTCGTTATACATGTCTTTCAGGTTGTCATACTTATCCGCTTCTTCGCTTGTCCAGGCTGGCAATTGCAGCATTATTCTCTTTAAATTCCTTATCCCATATTCACTTGCCTTCATAGCATTATCACCAAGATCTTCTGTTTGTGAGCGTGGATCGTAGGGATTTAACTCCGTGCCAAACCATAAGCGCGGGTTAGCGGCAAGGCTGTCAATAACCCATTTGTTTATAATCTTTTCATCCTCTTTTTCATCTTTTGCGCCCGTTGGCATATAGCCCCATTTAATTGCCCACTTATCATATTCCCCAATCCTGGGAAAGAGCCCGGCTTCAGTAATGCTGTCTTCTGGCTGTGCCACATAGTTAAATCGTGCATAATCCATTATGCTTGCCGTGTGGCCGTGTGCCTCAACCCATGCCTTATTACGCAATAGTTCTACGGGCGTGCGGCTGCTGCTGCCCATGTTGTGGCGCAGGCCGAGCGTATGTCCCACTTCATGCGATGATACAAAACGTATCAACTGGCCCATTAGAGTATCGTCAAATTTCATTTTCCGCGCTTTAGGGTCAACCGCCGCGGTTTGTATCATAAACCAGTCGTGCACAAGCTTCATTACATTATGATACCATTGAATATGACTTTCCAGTATTTCACCGCTGCGGGGGTCGTGAATATTTGGGCCATACGCATTTTCAATATCAGATGCAAAATATCGTATCACCGAAAAACGGGCATCTTCTGTACTCATCGTGGTATCGCCTTCCGGCCATTCCTTAGCCATAATAGCGTTTTTAAACCCCGCTTTTTCAAAAGCCCTTTGCCAGTCATTAACACCTGCAATAAGGTAGGGGCGCCACTGTTTGGGGGTTGCAGGGTCAATGTAATATATTATAGGTTTTTTAGGTTCCACAAGTTCCCCTTTCTTCCATTTCTCAAAGTCTTCGTCTTTAAGTTCAAGTCTCCAGCGTGTTATAAATGTATTTTCTTCCACTTTTTGCTCATCATCACTGTATACCTGGTATTGATCTGCAAAAAAGCCAACACGGGGGTCGTATGCCCTTTTTGCCATAGGCTCATGCGGCAAAATAATAAATGATGTGTTCATTTCAACAGTTACTGCACCAGCTGCCTCTGCCGCGGGCAATGAAGCTGAGCCAGGCGCGCCCGGACCAAACCCACCCGATGAAATATATGTTTTTACTGTTTTGACCTCTGTATTAACCGGAAACGTATGAATGGTTTGAATATATGACCTGTCTGGTGACAGCCCGGTCAGGTTAAGCCTTCGTTTTGCAGCAGGGCTTATACTCACCACCTGGTTATCGCCCCTGAAAAAATCAGTAACATCAATAATTACGCTTGCCGAATCTTTGCCAAGCGCTTTTATATCAAATGCGGCAGCAATAGGGTTTACGTATGAATTATTAACTGCTTTATATATTGCGTTGGTGGAATCCGCAACACTTATGGTAGTTACAACCCTTAGAAAAACATTGTTTGAAGGCCCTTTTTGCCACAATATTGTTTGCTGGTTGGCCAACTCGCCGCCATACACGCCACCGCCACCAGCCACCTTACTAAAACGGGTAATGGCCATTATTTCCCTGTTTAAAATTGAATCGGGTATCTCAAAATACCATTTCTCATCAACCTTGTGTACCGTAAACAGGCCATGCTTTGTTACCGCCTTATCTGTTATTACATCCGTATATTTTTTTGGGCCTTGTTCCGGTTCGTGCCTGTTGTTTGGTACAGGTTGCTGTTGAGCGGATGGTACCACCACAGGTGTTTTTTGGGCAAACAAGCCTCCGCATACAAACAGGGCCGTTATTGTTAACAATTTTTTCATGAAGAATTTTTAGCGATAAATAATAAACTTGCTTTAAAAGAATGGCAATGCTAACAAAGAAATGATAATTGTCAAAATGCCTGCTGCCAAAGGTCTTTAAATACCCATGTTTTCGGTAAAACAGGCAAAAAACATTATTGAATTAATAAAAAAAAATAAAAACCAATTTGATTTTTAAAAAAAAAATTTAATTTGTGCACCCCTTCCGTTAGAATTTTAGAAAATACTTTTTATTTGAAGTGAATTTTCGTTAGAATTGCTAAATCAAATTTTTTTGAATACTAGTTTTAAAAACCTAAAAAATCAATTGCGTCATGGCTGAAACTAAACCAACTGCCACAGTAGCAGCAACTAAGAGCACAACATCTGTACAACCTAAAAAATCAGGTAACTCCGTTTCATGGTTAGCACCGTTAGTTTGTATAATTATCGGTTATACCGTTTGGCGTTTTCTATTGGGAGACCCCAAAAATTTCGATCACCCTGATATGACAGGCGGTTTCTGGCCATCACACGAAGGCCCTAAGGGCAACTGGAGCCGTATGTATACCGGCGGTATAATAGTACCTATTTTGATAGGCACTTTGTTAACGGTTTTAACATTTGTTGTTGAGCGTTTTTTAACTGTTACAAAAGCACAGGGTACAGGCAGCATTGCTGAATTTATCCGTAAAGTGCAGTATAACCTTGCCAACAAAGATGTTGATAAGGCGATTGCTGAATGCGACAAACAAAAAGGCTCAGTAGGTAATGTAATGAAAGCCGGTTTGCGCAAATACAAAGAAATGATCACCAACACTGAACTTGACACCGAACAAAAAGTGCTTAATATTCAGAAAGAAGTTGAAGAAGCTACAGCGCTTGAGCTGCCAATGCTGGAGAAAAACCTCGTGTTCCTTTCTACCATCGCATCAATAGCAACCTTACTTGGTCTGTTGGGTACGGTAATGGGTATGATACGTTCATTCTCATCTTTGGGCGAAGCGGGCGGTGCAGATGCATCAGCAAAGCTGTCAGTAGGTATCTCTGAAGCCCTGTATAACACAGCGCTTGGTATCGGTACTTCAGCCATTTCAATCATTATGTATAACGTGTTTACTACAAGGATTGATGCCATTACTTACGGTATAGATGAGTCAGGCTTTACTTTAACACAAAGCTTCGCAGCCAATTACAAATAATTTTGTAAATTGGCTATGGAAATTCGTTTTAAATGCATCTTATATTGTACGTAGTAAAAAATTTAAACAATGGCCAGACCGAAAATACCGCGAAAAAGTACTAACGTTGATATGACGGCTATGTGTGATGTGGCTTTTTTGCTGTTATCATTTTTCATTCTCACAACCAAGCCCAAGCCATCAACGGCTGTGCCTATTGATACACCTTCTTCGGTAGTAACCAAAAAAGCGCCCGAAAAGGACCTTGTATTAATATCGCTGAACAAAGACAATAAGATATTCCTTTCAACAGGTGATAGCAAAGCAGACAAGGATAGCAAGCAGGCAATTATAGAAAGCGTTAACACAAACAAAAACCTTGGTTTAACACCCACGGAAATAGCGCTTTTAACAAAAGCCCCTTTTATTGGTGTGCCGCTTGCCCAACTAAAGCAACAGGCAAAAATGTCGCCGGACGACATGAATGCTACAACTTTAAGCGGTATACTTGTTAAAGATTCAACCGATAATGAAATGGTTGACTGGTTGCGTGGTGTTAAAGATGCTTACGCAGGCAGGCAGGTTAATATTTTGCTTAAAGGCGATAACGTGGCTAAATACCCGGGCTTTAAGTACATTTTAGCCGCTTTAAAAAAGAACGACCTTCTTAAATTCCAGATGATCACCAACCCGTCAGCTATTCCTGCTGGCAGCGTACTTTATGTGGGTATTAAGAATGGAACAATTAAATCAGCAGATTAGCAAACAATATTACTTAGTAAAAAACTTTTGTTATGGCAGAAATGGATACCTCCAGTGGTGGGGGACATAAAAAAGGGCCAGGCGTCAAAAAAGGAAAGAAAATGTCTACCAGGGTTGATTTAACCCCAATGGTGGACCTTGGCTTCCTGCTTATTACCTTTTTTATCTTCACCACTACCATGAGTAAGCCAACAGCGTTAAAGCTTAACCTTCCGGCAGATACAAAAGACCCCAACCAGCAAAACAAGCTGAACGACAAATCAGCCTTGACCATTTTGCTGGGTAAGGAAAATAATGTATTCTATTACGAAGGGCAGCTTTCGCCCAATGGCGCAAACTTTAAAGCATCAAACTTTAAAGAGATAAGGGATGAAATAATGCAAAAAAAGAATAACACCGATACCACCTTCATGGTTATTATTAAACCCAACGATGAAAGCAACTACAAAAATGTTGTTGACATTTTGGATGAAATGAAAATAACACAGGTAGGGCGTTACGCTTTGGTTGATATTACGCCCATGGAAGACCAGTTTGTAAGAATAACTGAGGGCGAACCTGCTACTGCTGTACCTGCAGCACCGGCCGGTAAAAAGTAATTGAATGGTTTTGTATATTATTTATTAAACATTGCAGTAATGGAAAAAAACAAAATTCTTGATGCTGACATCCTGGATATAATTTTTGAGGGGCGAAATAAGCAGTATGGTGCTTATGAGCTTCGCAAAACTTATAACCGAAGGCTTCTTATAGCGATAGCTGTAATGCTGGGGATATGCCTGTTTTTGGTGGGGGGTTCGCTTGTTGCCGGCAGAGCTTCCGGGCCCAAAAAAGCGGCAGTATTTGTTCAGGATGTGTCATTGGCTGATGTGCACGAGGAGAAAAAAGAACCACCTCCTCCACCGCCACCTCCTCCACCAAAGGAGCCGCCAAAAGTTGAAATTAAACAGTTTACGCCTCCTAAAATTGTAAAAGAGGAAGTAAAAGAACCACCTCCAAAGCAGGAAGAGCTGGAAGATACCAAAATTGGTACTATTAACCAGGAAGGTATAAAAACCGATGTGGTAGCCCCGCCTGTTGAGGAAAAAGGTACTGGTGTGGTAGAAGCGCCTAAAGTTGAAGAAGACTACGATAAAGAATTTAAAACCGTGCAGATACAAGCCCAGTTTCCTGGTGGCCCTGATGCATGGCAAAAATACCTGCAGCGTAATTTGCGCGCAGAAGTAGCTTCTGATAATGGTGCGCCTCCCGGCAACTATACAGTTGTAGTTTCTTTCCTTGTTGATAAGGAAGGCAATATATCTGAGGTTAAAGCTGAAAATAGCCCTGGTTATGGCACATCTGATGAAGCTGTAAGGGTTATTCAAAGGGGCCCTAAATGGAAGCCTGCCGTTCAAAATGGCCGTAACGTAATTTACCGTCAAAAACAGTCAATTACATTCTCCATCTCCGAAGGTTAATCTTTCAAAAACTAATACATACCAGGCCTCCCGCAACAGCGGGGGGCCTTTTTTTTATCCCTCATATATAACGCCTAAACCAATGTGAAGTAATAAATATTTTATGGAATTTCTTCATTGCTGAATCTCATTAACGGCTTTCAAATACTTGTTACAACATCCCCGCGCGGAATGTACAACCCCCTTCCTGTGTAATATTTTTTCACAAGGAAAAACCTTAAAAATGGAGAAAAACAACATTCTTAATGCTGATGTGCTTGACATCATCTTCGACGGCCGTAACAAGCAATACGGCGCGTACGAGTTGCGTAAAACCTACAACAAAAGGCTAAAAACTGCGCTGGCGGTAATGCTTTTTACCTGCCTGCTGGTAATTGTTGGCAGCGTGCTTGCAAACAACAGCGCCGCGACAAAAATCTCACCAATTTTTGTGCAGGATTACTCTCTTACTAATGTTAGAGAAGAGCCGCCAAAGCAGCCGGTTATTCCGCCCAAAGTGCCGGAACTGCCAAGGATTAAACAAATCGATTTTACCCCACCCAAAATTGTGCAGGAAGAGGTAAAAACACCACCGCCCACACAAAATGACCTTGAAGACACCAAAATCAGCACTATTAATGTGGACGGCGTGAAATCAGATGTGGTTGCACCACCTGTTGAAGACAAAGGCACAGGCACCGTTGTAGCCCCAAAAACAGTGGAAGATTACGAACACGAGTTTCACACTGTGCAGGTACAAGCTTCTTTCCCAGGAGGGATGGACGAATGGGTAAAATACCTGCGCCGCAACCTTCGCGCTGAAGTGGCAACAGATGCAGGTGCACCCACAGGCAAATACACTGTCGTGGTATCTTTCCTGGTGGATAAAGATGGTAATATTTCGGAAGTAAAGGCAGAGAATGACCCTGGCTACGGTACCGCAGATGAAGCTATAAGAGTTGTGAAAAAAAGCGGCAAATGGATAGCTGCTATACAAAACGGGCGTAATGTTATATACCGTCAAAGACAGCCCGTTACATTCGCAATTGATGATAGCCAATAGAAGGCTTTGACGCAAATACTTGTTATTAATTTCAGCAGTGCTTCCAGGCATCAAACAACAACTAATAACATGGAATACAATAAACAACCTTAAAGCCTGATCATAATAGGCCCCCGCCGCGGCGGGGGCTTTTTTATGCGTTGACGTTATTAGAGTAATTTTGCCAAAAGCTCTACCGCATGTATGGAAAATTTTCAGGATGGGATGATACAATCGTTGCTCTTGCTACCCCGCAAGGCATTGGTGCTATAGGGGTAATAAGGGTTAGCGGTACGCAAGCTATCGATGTTGTTGACGGGTTGTTTCCTTCCAAAAACCTTGCAAAACAACTATCTCACACCTTGCATGTTGGTTTTATAATACAAGGCGATATTATTTTGGATGAAGTAGTTGTCTCGCTTTTTAAATCGCCCCGTTCTTACACGGGCGAAGATGTGGTTGAAATTTCCTGCCATGGCTCACCATTTATTCAACATCAGGTGTTGCAGGCATTATTGCAAAAGGGTGCACGCGCGGCAAAACCAGGGGAATTTACGCAGCGCGCTTTTCTTAATGGCAAACTGGATCTTACCCAGGCCGAAGCCGTTGCCGACTTAATTGCCAGCAACACCGAAGCCAGTCGCAAAGCAGCTATACAAAATATTCGTGGCGGCTTTTCTCATGCACTGCAACAGGTTAGAGATGAACTATTGCAGTTTTCAGCACTTATTGAGCTTGAACTTGATTTTAGCCAGGAAGATGTGGAATTTGCTGACAGAACAAGGCTGTTTGAATTATTGTATACCGCCCAGCAAAAAGTACAGCAACTGCTGCTGTCATTCAAATTAGGCAATGTTATAAAAAATGGTGTGCAGGTTGCCATAATAGGTAAACCAAATGCTGGTAAATCAACATTGCTTAATGTGTTATTGAATGAAGACAGGGCCATTGTAAGTGATATAGCAGGCACTACCCGTGATACCATTGAAGAAGTGCTGAATATAAAAGGCGTTCTATTCAGGTTGATTGATACCGCCGGCATACGGCAGCACAGCAACGATATTATTGAAAACATGGGCATGGAAAAAAGCCTGGAGAAAATGCGCAATGCAGATATTGTTATATACCTGTTTGATGTAAATGAAACGGGGCCGGAAGAATTAAAGCAGGTGGAAGGCGATCTGCAAAAACAAAACATACGGTATATAATGGTAGGTAACAAGGCGGAAAGCATCGGCAACCTCCAACCGGCAAACAGCAACAGTATTTATATTTCTGCAAAAGAAAATATTAATATTGAGGCATTGAAAGAGAAGCTGTTTGCCGCCGCAGTGCAGGAACAATCACTTAGCCAGGAAACCCTTGTAACCAACACACGCCACATTGCCGCACTTGAAAAAGTGCAGGAGGCATTAAGTTATATCGTGCAAGGCCTTACCGATAAACTGCCCGGCGACCTGATCTCTGCCGACATTCGTACCTGCCTGCACTATCTCGGCGAAATAACAGGCGAAATAACCAACGAGCACCAGCTTGACTATATCTTTAGCAAGTTTTGTATTGGAAAATAACTATGAAAAACAACCATTAGCAAACCACTAATAACTATCACTTTCTATCATAATATAAGGCTGTAACCCTTTAAAATAAAGCCTTTACAGCATTTTTACTACCAATTTATTTAGATTAAATTTGTATCTCATTTGTACCTTCTTATCGCAAGAAGGTTTTTTTATAGCCAGGCGGATAAATGATGAAACATACAGAAACATCAGGAAACACAGAGATACAAGCAGATACATGAGTTCAAGCATACGGCTCACCAGAATTTAGTTTATTGGAAATGTGGAAAACCCAAAGTATAGGGCGAAGTACAACCTTAACCACATAAACCAATTAGCAGAAATATTTAAATGTTCGCCTAAAGATTTCCTGCCGGAAAGCCCACTGGTTTAATTTTGCCAGCTCGGGCTGCTATTTTTAAAAAAAGTCAAGAAAGAAGGTTAAATAGGTTCAAAATGTATATTCTGGGTTAACGAGAGTTACACGGGTAAACCAGAACTGTTTTTTAATATAATATATCAACTCCTGTATTCATTGGCTACAGCAAAACTTATTGAGGGTAAAACTTTAGTAGTTAAGATTCAACCGAAGTACAGCAAACCTGCTGCTGATGCTTACAACGTCCAGCCACACTTCCAAAAAACCCACGTTGTGCGTAGTTTATCTCTGTTGCATAAACACTTTTCCAAATTCTATGACAAAGTTTGTGTCAAACCCAACCACATTAGAAAGTGTCCTAACAGTATTAATTTGTTGGACAACAGGTCCGTTCCAATAATTTTTTTGAAAGATGTCGCCAATAACAGACTTTGCAATTTCTGCTTTTGGGATGGAAGGGGCAACACTTTTTAAAATGTCCGTTAACATACTGATTAAAAGGTCAATCGGCGTCATAAATTTCATTCTAAAATCGTCGACCGTTTTGCCCGAACCAATATAACTGTTAAGCTTAGTTTTTAATTGCGTTATCCAGTTATCCGTAAGTCCGTAAGCTTTGAGGCGATTATAAGTGTCATTATAATGCGCTTGCCAATTTACTGTCTGTCCGTTTTTGTTTGCTGATAAGGCAATAAAAGTGAGTTCAGGTAAAATATCAATGGGCTTGCCTGATAAAAATTTTTCCTTCTGACTTTCTAATTGATAGTAGCAATTGATATCAAATATGAAATGCTTTTGGTTTTCTGTAATCATCCTATAATTAATGGTTGGTTAGGGAATACTTTTTTGTAACCACTCTCAAAATACATACACAAGTATTCAAGAATGTAAGCCTTGGGAACACCTTTATTAATAGAACTTAAAGCAATACCCTGTAAGTCATTTTGAAAATTGGCTAATTGCTTTGAAAAATTTTTATTTATTAAGTCAATTCCTGGTTTATATCGTGGGTCAAGCAAGTTTTCAATATTGATAGCTACATAAAAATAAATCTGGCAAATCTCCGATTGTGCTTTTTCTGGCAATTGTATTTTCATTTGCGATGCAACTGTCTCCTGTAACAAATCCTGCATTTCCCTAATCGTCCGAAAGATAAAATTTTCAGTTGTCGGGTCTAAAGGGTAACGATACTTCAAACTGTCTATGTCCATAAGTAGTGGGGTGTAGTTTTAAATTACGCACAACGCTTATATTGACTTCAATCGTACGAATATGAGGAAAATTTCTTGTATTAAAAAACCAACTCTTTTCCATTAGGTTTTTAGATTGTCATTAGAACAACTCACTAAATGACAAATTGAGTAATTTTCAAAAAAACACCCTTTTTGTACCTTATTTGTATCTCATAGTTCCAGAATGTAACGGCAGTAATAAAAGTCATTTTTTGTATCGGAAAGTAACCACACTTCTTCAAAATCGAACCCACAACTTGCCAAACCAAACTATCTCTCTGCCATCACTTCATTCACCAACCGCTTCATTTTTTGCAGGCCCGTAGTGGCAACAAGCAAGGCATCCTGTTTCCAGTAAGCCTGGTTAAACAATTCGAGGGAAAGCACCTTGGTGCCACCCATTGCTTTAAGCGATTGCAATATTTGCTTTAAGGGCGCCACGCCATCACCGGGATATACCCGGTCGCTGTCGGTTTGGTCTTGTACTGCTTTATTGCCGGGGTAATCATTTATATGAATAATATCAATCACTTTGCCATTAACTAACTGTAAACAGTTAAAGCCTGAGCCACCGCGGAACATGTGGTATACATCCGGCAGAATGCGGGCTTCTGTGTCATTAGCGGCGGCGGCTATCGCCAGCGCCTGGCCAAATTTATACAGGGTGTTGGATGCGCCCCAAAATTCAAGCAGCGGCATTACATTATACTTTCTGCCAAGCTGCAATATTTCATGGTATCTTTCGCCGGCACGCTCAACATTAATAGGGGTACCCGCTTTTATGCCCGAAGGCGGCGCAGCAATGCGCCGGCATCCTAATGCTGATACTATTTTCATTTCGTCTTCCAATTCTGCAAGGCCCGCTTTTCTTTGGGTATCATCATCAACCATCCATGTAGTAAAACTAATTGTGTCCTCTACAGTTATGCCTTTTGCTTTTATAAGATCAGCAAGCGATTGCAGCGTATTGCCTTTAGCCAGGTAGTCTTTTATATCCATCATCCAAAGTTCTACCCCGTCATAACCGGCTTTTGCAGCAATATCAATATACTGCAGCAAGCCGGGTTTTTGGCCGCTGATAGTGCTTGTGTTAAGGCAAAAACGAAACGGCCCTTTTGACGCTGCAGGCGCAGCTGCACGCATAAATGACGATGGCAGTAATGATGCCAGCGATGCCACCCCTGATAATTTAAGCAGTTCTCTCCTGTTTATCATAGCGATGATTGATTTGCTGTTAAGATAAAACAAAATGTTGTATTGATGCGGCAAGAATATTAAGCAGCAGCCACGTAATGGTTATAGCATATCATTCTTGTGCTGCCGCCACAAATGCTCCGTGCCCGGTATTTAAAATTGGATAAGCGCACAATTATACCTTTTACGCCCCATTTGTTGCTTAAATATCTACTGGCAGCAGCCTTTTTGAGAGGGAACCACTAATCATTATAAGAATGTGCAATAAAAAGCAGACCTTTACGGAACACTAAAAAGTAATATAACAATGGGAAATTTTGGAGAAACAATTGGAAAAAAGGAAAGAGATAAGAAAAAGATGAAAAAACGCCAGGATAAACTGGAGAAAATGGAAGAACGCAAGGCAAATGCCACAAAGGGTAAAACGCTTGAAGACATGATGGCCTATCTTGATGAAAATGGTAACATTTCGTCAAAGCCGCCTGACATGCGCTTTAAGAAGGCCATTAGGGCAGAAGACATGCAGATAAGCACACCAAAAGCGCAAAAAGTTGACCCGGCCGACCTTATAAGAACGGGCATAGTTACTTTTTTTAACGAGGCCAAAGGCTTTGGTTTTATAAAAGACATGCAATCGCAGGAAAGTGTTTTTGTGCATGTTAACCAAATATCGGGCAGGGTAAAAGAAAACGAAAAAGTTACTTTTGAAACCGAAAACGGCCCCAAAGGTTTGAATGCAGTTAATGTTAAAAAGGCCGTTTAAAAATTAAATGAGGCACTGGAGCTGCATATTTCATTTAATTGCCTTAAACCCTGCAATCTTCCATTTCAATAATGTGTTTAGCGCTTCCTGTAAAGCCGGAATTGTGGTGATTAGTGATGCGTTTACTTGTTTTAATTCTCTCAATTGTTTTTTGCGGGTATGGTAATCTGTTTGCCATCCAAAATAATACGCAGTTGTCCTTTTCCGCGTGAATGAAAGTTTAAATATTCGGTACCCGGCAATTTTTCAATTTGTAAATTGGGTGTGTTGCCCCATGAAACTTTTTCTATTACAACGCCATCAACTCCAATTGCTGTTTCATTCTTTTTATCAATAAAAACATCTCCAAGCCGCTGTTTAAAAACAGCTGCGGTAGTTAACGCACTTCCTGTGCCCCAATGAAAACCCGATTGGCCCGAGGGGCTATCAAACCCACTGTGCCCATAATTTTCGGGCATATTGCCAGGTATAGGTATTTCATAAGGTTGTTTGCCCTGGTAGGTGAACGGGCTTACATTTTTATTTGCATCAATTACCATTAGCGTAAACGATGCCCGGCATGCAGCAACCGCCCTTTCGAGATATTCTTTGTTATTTGTGGCAAAATAATAGTTAAGGTATGTTTCAGCAAACTGAGCCTGCCGGGCGTCACTCCACTCAGCGTCTGAATTTTGAGCCCCAAAGCCGCCGAATGCATAAAAACCTATAAACGGAGGAGACCACACCTGCTGGTACAAGCTTAATATGTTAAGGCAATACTCGCCCTGCTGCAAATATTGTTTGTCATTAAACAACTGCCATGCCTTTAAATACGCTTCTGCGCACCATTGAATAGAAAGCGTGTTTTGAGCATACATTGCCACCGATGAATCATAATATGGCATAAAGGGTTTGGGAGAACAGGAGAGATATACTTCAAAATCCTCAAATTTTTGATGGGGAAGTACTTTCGCAGATAAAAATGCCAGCGATCGTTTTACCGCATCAGTATAGATTTTAATATCGTCTGAATGTATCTTTTTTCGCAGCAGCAGTTCTTCCAAATACCATGTTGAAATAGCACTTGAAGCTGTTGATTGCAATACCGCATCTGGTTTATGCGTGGCAACATCTATTCTTTCGGGAAAACTGCCATCTGCCTGTTGTATATTTAATACAGCTGTTCCTAAGCCGGTTATCAATTCTTCTGCACCACCAACCTTGGCCTGTTCGCTTGTAAAACGCATTAACCAGTAAGCTGCCCAAACATTATCCGGCACATGGTACAAGCCCTCGCCGCCGCCCTGGCCCGATGCTATCCATTGTTTTGCTTCAGTATTATAAATTGTAGGAAACCAGCCATGTTCACGTGGTGCATCAAGTAAAAGATTTACGCACTGCACTGCCTTTTGCTGCCACTCTTTATTACCGCCTTGCCTGCCCCAGTAATACAAACCGCAGGCCGTGCGGATATTGTTAAACCAGCTTTGAAACCACAGGTCGTTTTTATAATACCGTCCTATAAATTTTTTTGTAATCGTATCATAAAAGGTCGATAAAGTAATACCTCCTTTGTTATCACCGGCGCTAACCCAATAATCCCTCAGCGCCATATTATACCCTGTATCGGCGTAACTTTTAAAGGGTAACGTTTGCGACAGAAGAGAAGTTGTATACTTAGATGCCCAGGTGTACCATAAAAAGCGGTTTACTTTTTTTAAAAAGGCCGTTGCATTATTTTGATGACCAACCATGACATAAAACGCCATCTTCAAAGGCTGGCTGAAGTTGAATGAGCCAGCATCTTTGGCATAATAAATATGGCCTTTTACTTTGTAAAGCGATATGCCATAATGCATTTGAATGGCAGTGCCGGTGTAAGTCAGATCAAGATAATAAGGGGCTACGCTATTTTTTGAAAGCAATTCAATATCGGGCATCAGCGCAACTGATACTGTCCCCACAGATTGTATAATGCATGGTGACCGGAACACATGCTGGGCTACTATATTGCCGTTGGCGCCTTTTAAATTGGGCAGCCAATGGAAAGAATTTTTGGCAACCTGCATATCTGCGGGGGTATTTAGCACTAAATCCGTTTCCAGGTCTATGTTGCCTGCTTTGCCTGCTTTCGCGGGTGTAATTGTAGCAGTAACATAATATAATCCTTCTTCAATTTTGGAAATGTCAAGACTATTTAGGTCTACAGGAATATCGCTCTTCAGGCTATCAACAACAGATGCATATTTGACGGTAATATTCGTGCTGCTATCGGGTAAATGTTTTATTTGTTGGCTGTGCAAACAATAAAAAAATATGTTTAAAGCTAAACATATTATTCCCCGTTTATGTGGCATGCAGTCTAAATTTTATAAGTAAATATTTGGGTGCCTATATGCAGCACATCGCTATAAAGTTAAGCGATCCGGGTATATGTTTAGCACCGCATCACCTGTGCATTAATGATGCAGGGGCCATGGCTTTCCGCATAGCATTAGCCGGTTGTTTTATTATTGTTGGGCTTTTTACCTAAAAATATCAGTCATTCATCCAAATGAATTTTTTCTGTTTTGGTAACATTGCAAATTTGTACATCGGCCCTTTACACTTTTTTGGGTTTTAAAACATAAAAGTGTTTTATTATAAAATCCCCTTCAAATAACTGGTGTTTAATGCCAGGCTTTAGTTAGCAACTATTACATACCTCCCTGGTGGTAACGGAAACCATTTGTCTATTGCAGCCGCTTTGTTAGCGGGCATTGATGATAGGTTTGTCATACTACTTATAAACTTGTACAACTGCTGTATGAAGACTATACTGTTTGTATCAGGGCTTCTATTGCTTATTGCAACTGAAATATTGAAAGTGTATTTTATTATGCCTTTTCCCCACATGCAGATGGTGCATACACTGGGTTTTAGCTATTTTATCAACATGCATCTCTGGTGGTTTCGTATTGCAGGTTTTGCAATAATTGTTTATCCCGCTGCAGAATTCCTTCGTAACAGCAACAGGTTAAAAAAAGGCTTGTTGGTTGGTGTGTTAGTGATGTATGCCGTAGTGGCGTACCTATGCAATTTTAAATTTACTGCAAACCGGATTTTTTATGAGGTTAAACAAATAGGCTTTACCAATGCGAGTGAGGGAATGAAGGATTATAACAAGCTTGTTATAGGTGTAGTTAACAATGGTGAAGTAAAAGCTTACCCCGTTTATATAGTTGCTTATCATCACCAACTGAAAGATATTGTTGGCGGTATGCCTGTATTAATTACTTATTGTTCCATTTGCCGCACAGGCCGTGTATACAGCCCGCTTATAAATGGTAAATACGATTCATTTAAATTAGTGGGCATTAATAATTCCAACGCCATATTTGAGGATGAAGCTACCAAAAGCTGGTGGCAGCAAGCCAGCGGAAAGGCTATAACAGGTGAGCTAAAAGATGCGCAACTTAATGAAGTTCCCTCACAGGTAATGTTTATGAGCCAATGGTTGCAAATACACCCCAACAGCAGGGTAATGAAACCAGACAACAACTACCTGCAGCAGTACAGTGATTTTAGTACCGGTAATTTTAAAATATTCAGCCCTTAAATTACATTGATTTAAACAAGCTTTCGACAAAAATAAAAGGTAAAAAGAGTATGAGGTTTTTAGTTTTATTTAGGTCACCTAATATTATGCAGTGTTCACCCAAATCATTTTTTGCAGCCTGGCTAACAACGCATTTTGCATCATATTATTTTAAATATTTTATTCTGCCCCTGTATAAAATCTTTAATTGATCCCCCTGTTATAATACAATCCTCTCAAAGTAATTTTTGTTGCATAACTCTTATTGCGTTATGAAAATTGTTCTGGCATATTGTTGCAGCTAACCTATTGCTGCACATATAAAATGCCAGTGATAAAATCAATCATTCTTTAGGCTTAAACCCATATACACTGCTTATGAGGACACTGCTATTTGTAACAGCATTGCTGCTGCTTATTACTATTGAAATATTGAAGGTGTATTTTATTATACCCTTTCCCCACAGCCAGGCTGGCCACAAGCTTGGAGTAAGCTATTTTATAAACATGAATATATGGTGGCTTCGCGTTGCCGCCCTTCTTATAATTATATACCCGTTGTGGCAATTACTGCGCAAAAGCAAGTTATGGCAAAAAGGGCTGCTGGTAACTTGTGTTTTGCTTTATGCTACTGTGGCATATTTATGCAATTTTAAATACGCAGCTGATAGAATTTTTGATGAGCCAAGGGAAAAAATATTCACTACTGCTGCCGATGCCCTGAAACATTCCGGGCAGCTTGTTATTGGCGTAACATATAATGGCGAAGATAAAGCGTACCCGGTTAGCGTGGTGGCCTTTCATCACCAGGTTAAAGATACCGTTGGCGGAAAATCAGTTATAGTTACATACTGCTCCTTTTGCCATACCGGCCGTGTTTACAGCCCGTTCATTAACGGCAAGTACGACCTATTCAGGTTAGTGGGCATGAATAATTCAAATGCCATATTTGAAGATGAGGCTACAAAAAGCTGGTGGCAGCAGGCCAGTGGTATTGCTATAACCGGCGACTTAAAGGGGGCGCAGTTAAATGAGGTTCCTTCTGAAATTATGTATATGGGGCAATGGTTGTTAAAGCATCCAAAAAGCGTTGTAATGATGCCAGATAAAAACTTTTTACAGCAGTATTATGAATTTAACATCGGTATTTTTAAAATATACTAAAGTAAGATTTTAATGAGCAAAGAAATAAAGGGTTATTTCTATTTCCTATAACATTTTCATTTTCAAATTTTCAAATTCGCCCATTTTCAAATTACCTTACATAAATCCAAGTTCAAGCCTTGCTTCTTCGCTCATCATATCTTTCGTCCACGGTGGGTCGAAAGTCAGGTGAACGTGAACATCTGTTACGCCTTCTATTGCCTTTACTTTGTCTTCAACTGTAAAGAGTATGTCGCCCGCGGCAGGGCATGCCGGTGCTGTAAGGGTCATAGTTATTTGCACCTTGTTGTCATCATCAATTTTAACGCCGTATATAAGGCCCAGGTCATAAATGTTTACCGGTATTTCGGGGTCATGCACCGTACGCAACGTTTCTTCAATCTTATCTCTTAAAGGTATTGTGTTGTCCATACAATTTAATTTTGAAGAGATTGTGCCTGGTAAGCCACAGCATACAATTTCATTTGTTTAAGCATTGATAGTAAACCGTTACTGCGCGTGGGTGAAAGATGTGTGCGTAAGCCTATCTCATCAATAAAATAAATTTCAGCATCTGCTATTTCTTTTGGAGTTTGACCTGATAAAACTTTTACAACCATTGCTACAAGCCCCTTTGTTATTAATGCATCGCTGTCAGCCGTAAAAAATATTTTGCCATCCTTAAATTCCGGGTGCAGCCACACCCTGCTTTGGCAACCTTTTATAATATTAGCTTCTGTTTTGTATTGCCCGTCAATTAATGGCAAATCCTTAGCCAGCTGAATAATGTACTCATACTTTTCCATCCATTCAGGAAAAAAAGCAAACTCCTCTATTATCTCGTCCTGAGCCTCGTTAATTGTCATTTTCTTAGTTACCGGTTACCAGTTGCAGGTTACCAGTCTTTAGCTGTTTATATTTTAAGTTACAACTATTTCTCGAATGTTTTACCTGGCTATTAAGTGTTTTACCCTCGCCTGGATAGGCCGACGACCGGTAACTGGCAACTAACTTTTAGCCCAACATCATTCTTGCTTTTTCCAACCCCTTAACCAACTTGTCAATTTCTTCTCTTGTGTTGTAAAAAGATAATGATGCTCGTACTGTGCCGGGTATACAAAAGAAATCCATCACCGGCTGTGTACAATGATGGCCTGTACGTACAGCAATACCCTGCTTATCTAATATTTCACCAACATCAAACGGGTGAAACCCTTCTAACAAGAATGATATGGAGCCAACGCGGTTGGTAAGGGGACCAACTATGCGCAAACCTTTAACCGATGTAAGAGCATCCATGGCATACTCCAATAATTCTTCTTCGGCCTTAAAAATATTATCCTTGCCGTGGCTGTTTATATAGTCAATCGCAGCACCAAGGCCTATAGCACCCGCTATATCCGGCGTGCCTGCTTCAAATTTGTACGGCAAATCGTTGTATATCGTTTTTTCAAAAGTAACCGTCTTTATCATTTCGCCACCGCCCTGGTAGGGGGGCAACTTATTCAGCCATTCTTCCTTACCGTATAAAATACCAAAGCCCGTTGGACCATATATTTTGTGACTTGAAAAAGCCAGGAAATCAGCGTCAAGTTTTTGCACATCTATCGGCAAATGCACTACCGCCTGTGCAGCATCAATTAAAACCGGTATATTTTTAGCGTGCGCCCGCTTAATTATTTCCTGAACAGGGTTAATGGTACCCAATGAATTAGATACATAAGTAATTGAAACAAACTTTACCTTATCAGTAAGCTTCTTCTCAAAATCATCCATCAGTAATTCGCCATGCTCATTTATGGCGATCACCTCAAGCTTTGCATTTTTTTCTTCACATACCAGTTGCCAGGGAACAATATTAGAATGGTGTTCCATAGCACTAATCAATACAACATCGCCTTCTTTTAAAAATTTCCGGGCAAATGTAGCCGCAACAAGGTTTATGCTTTCGGTTGTGCCGCGGGTAAAAATTATTTCGTGATCATAGGCGGCATTAATGTAGGCAGCTACTTTTCTTCTTGCTCCTTCATAAGCCTCGGTAGCTTCCTGGCTTAATGAGTGCACACCACGATGTACGTTTGCGTTATATTTTCTGTAATAATCTTCCAGGGCATCTAAAACTGCAGTGGGCTTTTGAGACGTGGCAGCATTGTCAAAATACACTAACGGCTTGCCATATATTTTCCTGGTTAGCAGTGGAAAATCGCTACGCACCTTTTCCACATCAATGCCTGCTATTATATCTGCATCATTTTGAAGCATACCATTTTTGAAGATTTTGATTGATAAGCTTTTCGATATGCGACCGCAAAGCACCAACCTTTATTTTATTAATAACATCAAACGCAAAAGCACTTACCAGCAAACTTCGTGCAGAGCTTTCACTAATACCTCTTGAACGGAGATAAAAAAGAGCCTCATTATTAAACTGCCCGGCAGTACTGCCGTGGCTGCATTTAACATCGTCGGCAAATATTTCTAACTGAGGCTTGCTGTCAATAACTGCTTTATCGCTCAACAATAAATTATTGTTTTGTTGAAATGCATTTGTTTTCTGTGCTTCCCGGTGTACAAATATTTTACCGTTAAATACGGCTTTTGCATTGCCTGCAAGTACGCCCTTATACAACTCATTGCTAAAACAGTTTGGCTTACGGTGGTCAACAGTTGTATGGTTATCTATCAACTGGTGATCAGCTCCAAGGTACAAGCCGTACAGGTGTGTTTCAGTAGCGCTTTCTACAAGGTTAACATTAAGGTTATTACGCACAAGATCGGCACCGGGCAATGTAACAGTGTAATTATTGTACAGGCTATGCGTATGCTGCGTTACTTCGGTATGGTTAACCTCCCGGGTATTTACTAAACCGCTTTGTAACACATAATGGTTAACCTGCGCATTTTGTTCGGCATAAACTTCTGTAACGCTATTGATCCATACAATAGCGTCATTATTAATATTGGCCGAAGTTTCAATAATGCTTACAGCTGCACTTTTATGCGCAACAATTAAATGCCTTGGCTGAAGGAAAATATTTTTAGGGGAAGTATACAGGTTTATTATATGCAATGGCTTTTCAACAACTGCATTAGCCCGAACCTCAATAAACAATCCATCATTAAACAGGGCTGAATTTAAAGCGGCGAGTGTATCGTGCCTTAGATCAATTTCTTTGCCCATATAAGGCCTGTATAATTCATGGTCGGCCGCACTGTTAATTGATTGTATAGATACGTCGCCATCGCCATGAAAAGAGGAAAGGCTGGTATTTAACTCCCCATTTACCAATACAAGCACATTTGCCTCAAGCTTATTGATGTAAAATTTTTGTACTGTTTCGGGGGTTATTTCATTATAGTCGTGCGATGGCAGATCTGTTTGCAGTTCCTCCTTTAAGTAAGGTACAAGATTAGTATATTTCCAGTCTTCCTGTCTTATAGATGGAAAGCCCTGCTGCCTGAACTTATCAAATGCCCGTCTTCTCCAGTTATATAAAGTGTCATCTTCATTTTCAGGCACAACAGTACGCTGCTGAAAATCTTTTGATAATTGATCGTATAATGGAATAGCTACCTGTGTTGCCATGCCTGTGTTCCGCCAGGGAAATTTAGAGAATTAAAAAATAGTATTAAACCTGTTCCTGCAATTGCGCTTCTTCTTTTAACCAGTCATAGCCTTTCTCTTCCAGTTCAAGCGCCAGGGCTTTTGTCCCTGATTTTACAATCCTGCCGTCATAGAGCACATGCACAAAATCGGGTACAATATATTCCAGCAAACGCTGGTAGTGCGTGATAATAATAAAGGCATTCTTATCGGTCCGAAGCCTGTTTACACCGTTTGATACAATGCGCAATGCATCAATATCCAAACCAGAATCTGTTTCATCCAGTATTGACAGCTTGGGCTCAAGCATAGCTAACTGAAATATTTCATTGCGCTTTTTTTCACCGCCTGAAAATCCTTCGTTTAACGAGCGGTTGGTAAATTTTGCGTCAAACTCAACAAGCTTTTGTTTTTCCTTGGTCAGTGCCAAAAACGATTTTGCATCCAGCGGCGCAAGGCTACGGTAAGAGCGTATTTCGTTTAAAGCTGTCTTTAGAAAATTTATATTAGATACTCCGGGTATTTCAACGGGATACTGAAAGGCGAGAAACAAACCTTCACGTGCCCTGTCCTCAGGCGACATTTCCAGTAATTCTTTTTCATCCAGTGTTACGTCACCTTCTGTTACCTCATAGCTTTCCCTGCCGGCCAACACTGAAGCGAGGGAGCTTTTACCTGAGCCGTTTGGGCCCATTATTGCATGCACTTCGCCCGCATTAACCTGCAAATTAATGCCTTTTAAAATTTTTTTACCTTCAACCCCTGCGTGTAAATTTTTAATACTGAGCATTTAATAATTGTTTATTGTTACCGGTATCAAACTGCCGGTTGCCGGTACCCGGTTTATTTTTTACTTATTAATTCTTTAACCTACGCTGCCCTCTAATGTTATTGATAGTAACTTTTGGGCCTCAACCGCAAACTCCATAGGCAGCTGATTCAGCACTTCGCGTGCATAGCCATTAACAATTAGTGCTACTGCCTTTTCTGTATCAATACCCCGCTGGTTTAAATAGAATATCTGGTCCTCACCTATTTTACTGGTAGTAGCTTCGTGTTCAATAGTAGCGGTGCTATTTTTTGATTCAATATATGGAAATGTATGTGCACCGCACTGGTCGCCTATAAGTAATGAATCGCACTGCGTAAAGTTTCTCGCATTTTTGGCATTACTGCCCACCTGCACCAAACCGCGGTAGCTATTTTGTCCATGCCCGGCCGAAATGCCTTTTGATATAATACGGCTTCTCGTATTAGCGCCTATATGGTGCATTTTGGTGCCGGTATCAGCAATTTGTTTATTCTTGGTAACGGCGACCGAATAAAATTCGCCCTCAGAATTATCCCCCTGCAAAATTACACTTGGATATTTCCAGGTAATGGCGGAACCGGTTTCAACCTGCGTCCAAGATATTTTAGCATTATCGCCCTTGCAAATGCCACGCTTGGTAACAAAATTGTAAATACCGCCCTTGCCATCTTTATCGCCCGGGTACCAGTTTTGAACGGTAGAGTATTTAATTTCCGCATTCTCCATGGCTATCAATTCAACCACGGCGGCATGCAACTGGTTTTCATCGCGGCGCGGGGCCGTGCAACCCTCAAGATAGCTTACATAAGCACCTTCGTCGGCAATAATAAGCGTGCGCTCAAACTGGCCGGTATTTTCAGTATTTATTCTGAAATAAGTTGAAAGCTCCATGGGGCAGCGCACACCTTTGGGAATGTAGACAAAGGAACCATCAGAAAAAACTGCAGCATTCAAGGATGCAAAAATATTATCAGAATGCGGAACAACGGAACCTGCATATTTTCTTACCAACTCAGGATGTTCCTGCACCGCTTCGCTAAATGAGCAAAATATAATGCCCAGTTCCTTCAGCTTACCTTTATAGGTTGTAGCAACTGATACACTATCAAAAACAGCGTCCACGGCTACTCCTGCTAATGTTTTTTGCTCAGATAAGGGAATGCCCAGCTTCTCAAAAGTGGCTATCAGCTCTGGGTCAACCTCGTCAAGACTATTATATTGCTTTTTTTGTTTTGGTGCCGCGTAGTAAGAAATTTTTTGAAAATCTATATCCGGCATCTCGAAGTTTTGCCAGTGCGGCATTGATTGTTTTTGAAAAGCTTTATAAGCTTTCAAACGCCAGTCCAGCAGCCATTCCGGCTCATTTTTTTTTGCAGATATAAAGTGGATGGTCTCTTCAGACAAGCCTGCCGGTGCAATATCCATCTCAATATCGGTTACAAAACCAAACTCGTAATCTTTTTCCGTAATGTCGGTTAATATGTCGGTGCTGCTTGCCATTAATGTTTTATTGGTTAGTCACTACGCTTTAGGCGCAGTGATTATAGATAAACGCAATCTTGCTGGTAATACCCTTTAAAATCCGCCTGTTTAGCCGGCTTAAATGCTGGTTACGGAGTAGCGGTATTTTATACTGCAAAACTTTCCCCGCAACTGCATGTTCTTGAGGCATTTGGGTTATTAAAAACCAACCCCTTGCCATTAAGCCCGCCAGAATAATCAAGTTCGGTACCATACAGGTACAACAGGCTCTTCATATCAACTACCACTTTAACGCCTTTGTCTTCAAACACCTGGTCATCTGCCTTTTGCAGGCTGTCAAACTTTAGTTGATACTCAAGACCTGAACAGCCACCCCCTTTTACACCTACTCTTACAAAACTCCCATCTGGTTCATGCTGCTCGGCCCTCAACGTGTCTATATATAATTTTGCTCTGTCTGAAACGGTAATCATAACAACTCCTCCTTAGGGTAAAAATGAGCAGGGCCCATTTCCCCAAACTTTCTGCAAAATTACGAAAATACAGGTGTGTTTGGCGTCATAGTTTTGCTATTTGCGGAACAAAATAGCCTTTAAAAACCTCACTGGGCATATATAGATTCATTTTGTTGAAGTTATCCTGCTACCTTATTAGGTATAAAGACGGCAGCAACGTAGATTATGGTGCCCGCTATTACCAGGGCAGGTTTACCGTTCACCAGTTGAAATATTTGCATGCAACTGAAGTTTCCACCGTCCTCCAAAATTTTTTTTCAGAACTGGCAAAAATTATGCATTGATTATCAATTGATTATACAAATAGTGCCCCGTCTTCTCTTCGCTTATACCAGGATCATTCGCCCTTCAGCGGGCAAGCAGTAAAACTTTTCTTTTTTCATCAGCCTATTTTACCGTTCATCAGCGATTATGTACAATTGTCGGTTTAAATTTGGTACTATGTAAAACAAAGTACCTATCTTTACGCTGTAATTGATAAAAACAAGTATTGAAAGAATTACAAAGGAGGTGTTTATGAAAAAGTTAATATTAGAAATACTGATGGGGTTAAGCTTTAACGCAGCAATATTTCATACACAAATAGCTAATATATTTTCAGCAGAAAAACCGGTTACCAAAACCATAAGCCTGTCAATTGCCAGAGGGGCTCAATATGATGAAAGCGCATACAATATGTCTAAGGCAAGTGTTAGGGTTATTATTTTTAAAGTAAAGGATAACAAGCAAATTGTTTTATGGGATAAAAACTACGATACACTGCTGCTTAAAAATTATCCTGCTTTTAGCAATGCACTGCATAATGAAGTTACTGTAAGCAACATTTTAGACCGCAAAGAAAAGCTGTATGTTACTTATATAATAACATACAATACCAAAGGAAGTGTTATGCAGATTGAAAATGGCACAACGCTGTTAAAAGGAGAAAAAAACAGCAACGTAGTAATTAATATATAAGCACGCAAAATATGTGTAATAATTAAAAACAAAGCCATGCAAAAAAATATTTTCTTAGCAATTGCTTTATCCGGTTGCGGGTTATCATTAAAAGCACAATGCGATAATGCAAGGGTTAGGTACATATCAAATAAAACTGAAAACCTTGATTCCACCAAAACGGTACGTGATACAAGAGATGAAAATGTTACCGTGGAAATTACCAAAACGTCCATAAGCATTATACCGGGAAATAACCCTGACGAAGCGCTTAAAGGAAACTTTACCGACGTTAATTGCCTGTGGAGGGACGCGTTTGCTAATGGCAAAACGATTATTAAAACAACGCTTTCTGACCCGCATGGCGACCCTACAACGGCTACAATAACTATTGAAGGTGCAGATGGAAAAATAACCATACTGCTTGAAGCGAAAGAATTTCCTGACAGGAAACTGCGGTTGCTGGTTAGCAAACATGAAGAACTTAACTAAAAATATTACCTACAAATCAAAAACTAAAACCATGAAACATTTATTGCTGATCGTTGCTACCTGTACTGCTTTTGTAATGCATGCCAAAACCCAATGCCTTACGCGCGTAAAATATTCGGCTTCAAAAATGGAAATACTCGATACAGCTATGAACGTGCTTGAGACAAAGGAAGAGCCTTTGACTTTTGAAACAAACCCCAAAGGATTTACTGGTATAAGAGTTGAAGATGAAAGCGATTCGTTGCATGGTGTGCTTAAAAGCCTTACCTGCGACTGGAAAGAGCCATTTAAAAATGGTAAAATTATAATGGTGTGCGATGTACAGGGCAAGGACCATGATATGCAGGACGCCAATATAACAATTGATGCAGAGGATGGTAAAATAATTATTCTTGTAAGGGCAAAAGAACAGCCTGACAAAATAATAAGGCTTGTTGTAGACAAATACGAAGAAATAAAGTAAGGGAACCACAAATCAATTATACATCACAAGGTGCGTTGATAAAAACAACAGCACCTTTTTATTTTTTGGATGCCGGCAGGTTGCTGCTGTCTTTCATTCCATCACAACGGCAGGCTAAAATAAAATGTAGCGCCTTTACCCTCTTCTGCTTCGGCCCATACTTTGCCACCATGCTTTAAAACCACCCGCTGCACAAGCGCGAGGCCAACGCCACTGCCTTCAAACTCTTTAAGGCCATGCAACCTTTGAAAAACACCAAAAAGTTTATCAGCATATTTCATGTCAAAGCCAACACCGTTATCTTTTACCGAATACACGGTGGCATCATCGTTAACAAGTGAACCTATTTCAATATGTGCCACTGGTTTCCTGGCCGAATATTTTATAGCGTTTGATATTAAATTGCTCCAAACCTGGCGAATAAGGGTACTATCGCACATGGCCGGCACAAGGTTATTAATGGTAATGTTAACGGGTGCCTGGCTTAATAAACGCTGCTCCTTTATTACTGACCGTACAACGGTGTCCATATCAACCATCTCCGCAGTGAGTTCTTTCCGGCCCAGGTAAGATAGCTTGAGCAACTCGTCAATTAAAGTGCCCATCCTTTTTGCTTTGTGGCGTATATGGTTTAGTATTTTGTTGCCCTCCTCGTCAAGCTTGCCTGCTGTTTTTTCTGAGAGTATGGCGGCGTAGCCGTCAATAATACGCAATGGTGCGTGCAGGTCGTGCGAAACGGAATATGAAAATGCTTCAAGCTCTTTGTTACTGTTTTCAAGTTCAACAGTCCTGTCATGCACTTTTTTTTCAAGGTCTTTTTGTGCGTTGCGTATTTGTATTGCCATTACGTTAAAGGCTTCCGCAAGCTGGCCTAAT
>Ga0206931_1006_pt1 | contig 81710 bp, 87 predicted proteins | sample Alteio_BWOrgHeat_17_FD_152946 | JGI IMG/M metagenome (GOLD analysis project Ga0206931, IMG submission 152946) | Enriched cells from forest soil in Barre Woods Harvard Forest LTER site, Petersham, Massachusetts, United States -... | ecosystem: Environmental > Terrestrial > Soil > Temperate forest >...
CTATTAACAACATTCGCAAGTATATAACTGCGCAGCCTTATGCAAAAAATGTTGATTACATTGACAAAGAGAAGGCAAAACAGATTTGGCTGAAAGACGGCGGCGAGGACTGGAGCAAAATATTAAGCGAAAACCCCCTGCAGGAAAGCATTGATTTTTATGTAAAATCTGATTTTGTTGATAAGGACAGCCTAATTAAGATATCCAATGCCATTACCACTTTATTCCCGGGCCTTGTGTCTGATGTTCAATACAAAAAAGCGCTTGTCGCCAATATAAATGCCTACGCTAACAGGGTGGGCGTTATATGCCTGGTGATAGCCATAGTATTGTGTATTATAGTTATAATAAGCATTGATAATACCATAAGGCTGGCTATGTTCAGCAACCGCTTTCTAATAAAAACCATGCAAATGGTTGGTGCAACCCGCGGATTTATTGCCAGGCCAATGGATATGCGGGCATTGTTAAATGGGCTTATAAGCGCAGTAATTGCCATTTTACTGCTTTTTGCTTTTATACAATGGGCTGAAAATATTGTGCCTGAGCTAAAGTTGATACATAATACCCAGCTTACCCTTATTATTTTTGCCGGCATGATAATAATTGGAGTAACAATGTCTTTGTTCAGCACCCACAGGAGCGTAATGAAATATTTGAGGATGAAGCTGGATGAACTCTATTAAGGTTTGATGAGCAGCATTAAGATTACAACCACTATGCACCAGGGCGGTAGCGCCTGTTGGAAATGTATAAAAAAAGCCAATTTTTACGGTTTTGGCATTTTATCGGTAATCTTATGTAATTTTCTGCCCTGCTGCAACGTAACAACATTTTGTATTGTCAACCAATTATTGATTAACTGATTATGCGTAAATTTTTCTTAATTGTACCAGCCGCAGCGGCGGCCGTTATTTTTTTTACAACATGTAAAAAAAGCGGTTCATCCGTTGATATCCAGGGCACATGGAAAGCTGCTGAAATTAGCGGTCGTAAAGCCAGCGACCTGGGCTGTATTGCTAATAACGAACTGATCTTTTCCGGCAGCAACTTTAAATTAACGTATGTAGGTGCCGATACCTGTTATTATGTGCAGAATGGGGTGCGCACTGGTTATATTGGCGCACCGGGCCAGGCAGATCTAACGGGCACATGGGTACTAAACGGCGATGTTATTACCCTTACCTTTTCCGCTGGCGACCAGGAAAATTTGTATCTTGTGTCTGACGGCTCAGCAACTGACCTGGAGAGTGATAATATCGACACCCCTACTGTTTTTGTAAGGTAACGACCGACCGGCCCGATATTTAAGAAAAAATTATTATTTTATCTACGAACTTTTCGTAATTTGCCACCTTAACGGTACAAAAATTATATTGCACCCGAATAAAAAATGACTATGGCAGTTAATAAACCAGTAAATAAGCCCGAAATAAAGCCCATGCCCATGCCCAGGCCCATACCAGCCCCTGTAAAAAAGAAGGAGCTTAAACCTCTTACGCCTTTATTTACAAAGGAAAATTATATGTGGATGGCTATTGGGGCAGTTATAGTTGCCCTGGGTATGATTTTAATGAGTGGCGGTAAAAACCAGGACCCTAATACTTTTGATACCAAAGTGGTGTACAGCACTACCCGTATTACCGTAGCACCAATACTGATTGTATTGGGCCTGCTTGTTGAAATATATGCATTGTTTAAAAAATCAAAGGCGGTTGTAACGGAGTAATATTACTATTTTATTAAGCTATAATATTAAGCGGTGAGTTATCACCGCTTTTTTTATAGTTTAGACGCGCTAAAAAAGAATATATGGTTGAATGGATTGAAAAAAACACCAGGGTACTGCTACAGCAGCAATTATTGCAATTGTGTGCAAGAGACATTACAGAAGAAAGCCTGCTAACTATGAAGGGCCTGATTGATACTTTTTTATATAAAAAGGAACAAAAATATGCCGATGAAATGATAGAGGAGTTTGGCTGCACAAGGTATGATTTTGACGAATGGCTGCACGACCCGGGCAAATAACGCTAACCGTTTTTTATAGCTATTGTCTTTTTTAAAAAACTTCCTGGACTGCTGAAACAGGCCAGCGATTAATGCGTTTCCATATTCTTAAAAAAATGCTTTTCACGCTTAAATGTGCTAACATTGCAGCAGTTTATTGAAACTATCAGCACCAAATAAAAACCAACTGGCACTATGAGTATTTTTCAAACTATTATCCTTTCCGTTGTAGAGGGAATTACAGAGTTTTTGCCCATATCCTCCACCGGCCACATGATAATTACCAGCTCGCTAATGGGCATTGAGAAAGATGCGTTTACCAAGCTTTTTGAAATTGCTGTTCAGTTAGGTGCCATCCTTTCAGTGGTGGTACTGTACTGGAAAAAATTTTTTGATTTTAGCCGTGGACAATTTTATTTAAAGCTTATAGTAGCCGTTATACCAGCGCTGCTGCTTGGGGCTTTATTCTCGGAGAAAATTGACAACCTGCTTGAAAGCCCAACTGTTGTGGCAATTGCCTTTGTAGCAGGCGGTGTGATACTTTTATTTGTTGACAATATATTTAAAGCTTCAACAATTGACACAGATAAAGACATAAGTTTTGGCAAAGGTTTTATTATTGGTATTTGGCAATGCCTTGCCATGATACCTGGTGTAAGCAGAAGCGCAGCAAGCATAATAGGCGGCATGCAGCAAAAGCTAACCAGGAGGCTGGCAGCCGAATTTTCATTTTTCCTGGCAGTACCAACCATGGCTGCCGCAACCGGCTATAAGCTGTTAAAAGCATACAAGGCAACCCCGGAAATGCTGAAAGACAAGCATAACCTTATTGCTTTAGGCCTGGGCAATGTTATTGCTTTTATTGTAGCTATGATAGCCATTAAGTTTTTTATAACCTACCTGCAAAAACACGGTTTTAAGTTATTTGGCTGGTACCGCATTATCGCCGGTATTGTATTGCTAATACTTATTTACACAGGTAAAATTGCGCAATAAACTAAGCCGGTTATACAGGAAAAATTGGTTTATCATTTTAAATCATTAATTTTTCGCCCTTAATTAATAAGCATGCAAACTGCTTCAAAAAAGGTAGTAAACGGCTGGGCCATGTATGATTGGGCAAACAGCGCCTATAACCTTGTCATTACATCAACCATATTTCCTGCTTACTACGACAACATTACAACTACCAAAGACACAGCGGGCAATATAATAAGTCATAAAGTAACTTTTTTAGGGTTACAATTTGAAAACGCTTCCTTATACAATTATGCCCTTGCTGCTGCATATCTAATCATTGCTCTCTTGTCGCCAATTCTGTCATCTATAGCTGACTACAAAGGCAATAAAAAAAGTTTTATGCGGTTCTTTTGTTATATGGGGAGTTTAAGCTGTATGTTGATGTATTTTTTTACAAGAGATACTTTAGCATTAGGAATATTCACATGTATAGTTGCAGCTATAGGGTACTGCGGCAGTTTCGTATTTTATAACTCATACCTTCCTGAAATAGCCGCTGAAGAGGACCGGGACAGGGTAAGCGCCAAAGGGTTTGCATGGGGATATATAGGCAGCATTATATTACAACTAATCTGCTTTGCACTGGTTTTTTCCAACCTCTTTGCCGATGGCACAGTGGCGCCAAGGTTATCATTTTTTTTAACAGGCCTCTGGTGGGCAGGCTTTGCTCAAATTACTTTTGCACGCCTACCAAAAGGAACGCCAGCTGCCAATTTCGAAAACACCAGCCTGCTGACGCATGGCTTCAAACAATTGGCGAAAGTTTGGAGCATAGCAAAAAAAATACCGGTATTAAAAAGATTCCTTATTGCTTTCTTATTTTACAGTATGGGTGTACAAACGGTTATGCTCGCGGCTACATTATTTGGCAGCCAGGTATTAGGCCTGTCCACTACAAAGCTAATAGCCTGCATATTAATAATTCAGGTTGTTGCAATTGGGGGCGCATATTTAATGGCAAAACTTAGCGATGTATATGGCAACGTACGTGTACTGATGTTTGTAGTAGTTTTGTGGATTGGCATTTGCATTGCCGCCTACCTTATTACAACAGAGTTAGAATTTTATATTGTTGCAACACTTGTAGGCCTGGTTATGGGAGGTATTCAATCCCTGAGCCGGTCTACATATTCTAAAATAATGCCGGAGACACATGATACTGCATCATTCTTTAGTTTTTTTGATGTAACAGAAAAGATAGCGATAGTAATTGGCATGTTTAGCTTCGGCTTTGTTCAAGAGCTTACAGGTAATATGCGCAACTCGGTAATAGCTTTAATTGCCTTTTTTGTAATTGGGTTTATAGGGTTAATATTTACATTAATTGCTCAAAAAAGAAATCCAACAGCAATACCCCAAATGGTAGGTTAATGGTTAATTGCTAACCAAATTTACTTAATATGTATCTCCACACAATCAATACAGAACTTTTTAAATTAGACGGCGGCGCCATGTTTGGTGTGGTGCCAAAGGCCATTTGGAATAAGCTTGTTCCTGCGGATGAGAATAACCTTTGCACATGGGCAATGCGTTTGTTACTGATAGAAGATGGCGATAAACTAATTTTAATTGATACCGGCATCGGCAACAAACAGGATGCTAAATTTTTCAGTCATTATTATCTGGATCACCATAACACACTCAATACATCATTACAGGCTTTGGGCTTTAGCAAGGATGATGTAACAGACGTTATATTAACCCACCTGCATTTTGATCATTGCGGTGGCGCAATTGCGAGGGATGGCGATAAATTAGTACCCGCTTTTAAAAACGCTGTTTACTGGAGTAATGAACGCCACTGGCAATGGGCCACAAACCCCAACGACAGGGAAAAGGCATCCTTTTTAAAAGAGAATATTTTACCCATAAAAGAAAGTGGCCAGCTTAAATTTATACAAACACCTGCAAACGGGCTTGAGCAAACAGGGGTATTGGGGAGTGCCGTATTTAATAAAAATATATCATTACGTTTTGTGAACGGCCATACAGACATGATGATGCTGCCCCAAATAAATTATAATGGCAAAACATTGGTGTATGTGGCTGATCTGCTGCCATCTGTTGCCCACCTGCCATTACCTTATGTAATGGGTTACGATATGTTCCCGCTTACTACTCTCAATGAAAAAAAATCTTTTTTAAAAGAAGCTGCAGACAACAATTACAACTTATTTTTTGAGCACGATGCGGTAAATGAGTGCTGTTCCCTTCACCATACTGAAAAAGGCATAAGGCAAAAGGATACGTTTAGGTTAAGTGAAATATAGTTATTTAAGTTAGTCGCGTCTCAATGTTATCGGTAAGCATTTTCTATAAAATGTCAACCAACAATTTCTACCTGTAATTACCTAATGCTTATCAGTGAGCTTAGCGGGTGGCGCAGGTTACTGTATTGCATCATATCAATTTTAACGCTGCCTACTATAATGGGGCTTTCAATACGCAGCGGTATATGATTTGCATCATCGCTTACCCATACAGTCATTTTTTCACCTCCCTGGAAAAGAGTACCTTTTACCAGCAATGGCTTAAATTTAATGGCATTAAATTTACCATATTTTGTTTTGATAGTCTCTTTACCTAAATAACGTATATACAGGTTTTGTACTTCGTTGTCAAGAAACATGCTAAATGGTACACGATCGTTAACTTGATATTTACTAAAATCAATATTACGCGCATAGTATACTGAACTTAATACATCCTGCACACAATTGGGCACCTTAAACACCCCTGCCGTTGTAATAGCGGTATTGGATGTTTGGTCAAAAGTTACATTCTCATATTTTTTATACCCACCTTCGTTTATGTTGCGTATAAATTTTAATGGCTGCAGGTTTGTCGTATCAAAATAGCTTTCATACCTGTCCCGCACCTTAAATATCCAGTCGTAACTTGAATTTGATTTACCGTCACCTACAACATGATATACTGTTTTATTATTCAATTTTTCAATACTTGCAGTAAAAGTCGCCTCGCCTGCATTAACATATATACCAACTACGGAGTAGAAAATATTGAAAGTAATGGTTTCGCCCTGCTGAAAAGCGGTATTACGAATACCGCAAAAATCATCGCCCGCTGAAAGCCTTACACAAATAAGTAAAAATATGCCGAGGGTTACTAATCGCTTCACGTTACCTGTTTCTGAAAATTTTAATACTTAATACAAATAAGCTTCCTGCAATTGCAGGAATAATTATATTCAACAACCAAATGCCCGCTGCAGTAAACACAATACCACCACTATTTTTGCTTAATATGCCAAATAACTGCAAACCGGTTTCACCACGTATACCGAGGTCAGCTACAGGTATGGTGGGCAAAACTGCAAGCACCAAAAAAAGAACGCTTGTAGTACAAACAGCGTCAAACCAGTTTATCTGCACATTAAATATATGCAGCATTAACAGATATTGAACAATAAATACGATAAATCTTATAACAGAAAGCGCCAAAATTTTCGTTAATTCCTTCCAGTGAAAAGTTTCCAGGCTCTCAATTAAATATTTATACTTGTATACAAACGGAATTTTCTCCACTAATGTTGTGAGCCATGATAACCTGTAGTATATAAATGCAACAACAACCGCAGTCATAGCAATCATATAGGTCATTGCGGTAACCCAAAATCCTGTAAAACCCTGCGCTTGTGGTAAACCCTGCCATGCAGTTTTGTTAAGATAGATCAACCCCGCAAGCCCTGCAACAAGTGTAACCAATATTTGGCTTATGCTGCCAACGGTGGTTACTGCGATTGAACGAAGGCGGTTGCCCTCTTTCATATATACGATCCGTCCAAAGTAGTCCCCAATACCATTTGGCGCAAACAAGGAGAATGACAGGCCAGATAAAACTGCTTTAACTGCTGTAAAATAACGCACACTTTGCACCGTTCTAACAAGCATCTGCCATTTCCTGGCCTCTATAGCCCAGTTAATACCCATTAAAATAAACAGGAATATTATGTACGGTTTATTTTGTTGTGAAAAAGCCTGCTCAATAAGCTTTTTTGTTTGCTGAAGAGTTGCCTGGTTAGTTAATTTTCGGTAGATAGTTAAGGCCAGGATAAAAAATAAAATTGGCCCAATTACATAGTTCAGTAATATTTTATACCGTCGTTTTAGCAAACAAAATTTTTATCAAACCTACGGCAAAACATTCATTTTATGTATACCACGGGTAGTTTCCTGTTATAATGCATACAAATTATTACTTTCACCCGCGGATGAAGCAGGATAAAGAAATAATATTAGGCATTGACCCCGGCACTGTAATTATGGGCTATGCATTAATTGCTGTAGCAGGTAACAGCGTGTCATTAATTACGATGGATGTTTTGAGGCTGGCGTCAAAAAAAGATATATACGAGCGCCTGCAAATGATACACGAAAAAGTGTGCGGCCTTATAACAATGCATAAACCTACTACCTTTGCTATTGAAGCTCCATTTTTTGGCAAAAATGTGCAAAGTATGCTTAAGCTTGGCAGGGCCCAGGGTGTAGCTATTGCAGCCGCAATGCAATATTCGATAAACGTAACTGAATACTCCCCCAAAAAAGTAAAGCAGTCAATAACCGGCAATGGCAATGCTGATAAAGAACAGGTTTGGAAAATGCTGCAGCGTATTTTAATGTTGCAGGAAAAGCCGCAATATTTTGATGCCACAGATGCGCTGGCAGTGGCATTGTGCCATCACTATCAAACAACATCGCCACTTGGTAAAAAAGAAAAAGGGCTTAAAGGCTGGGGCGATTTTGTTGCTAAAAACGAGGGCAGGATAAAAAAATAATTTCCAGTTATATGCAACCCAATCTACTTAAAAAAATACGGCGCCTCGTTGTGCTTTTTATTATAATGCTTGCCTTAAGCGGCTTAACAGCCTTCCCGGTATATAGCGAGCTGCACTGGCTAAAGCAATTTAGTATAATGAACAGTAATAACTTTATAAGCAACTGGCTTAATGAAGTATACAATGCTGTTGCAGATGCACAAGAACACTATCCATTTATATTTTACGGTTTCGACTGGCTGGCCTTTGCGCACCTTGTAATTGCATTGCTTTTTTATGGTGTATACAAAAACCCTGTGCGTAATAAATTTATAGTTAGCTGGGGCATGTTTTGCTGTATCGCCATTATACCACTGGCCTTTATTTGCGGCCCCATACGGGGAATACCTTTGCCACATATTTTGATCGACTGCAGCTTTGGTGTTATCGGTATTATACCTTTATATATTTGCAGAAAATATATAACGCAATTAGAAGCACTGCAAAAAGCAAACCCAGGCAATAACAATTTTTGATATGAGAAACACATTGCTGCAACGGCTGCAATACCAGCCATCGTCGCTGGATATTTCGTTACACGGCCTTACAGAAGAACAAGTAAAACTTAAACCGCTGCCCGACAAATGGAGCATTTTTGAAAACCTTGCCCACCTTGCCCGCTACCATAAAGTTTTTAAAGAAAGGGTTGGGTTAATAACAGGCCCCGGCACGCCGGTATTTCAGCCGTATAAGGCTGATAATGATCCCGCTTTTTTTGAGTGGCAGAAAAAACCCTACGGCCAGTTAATGGATGATTTTTATACTGACCGCGCTGAATTAAACAAGCAATTGGCTGCACTTACTGAAGAGCAATTGCAGGGCACTGCACGGCACCCAATGTATGGATTATTGAATATGGAAGGCTGGACGGAAATGTTTTTGTTGCATGAAGCGCACCATTTTTTTACCATTATTAAGCTTGCGGCAATGGTTGTGCCAGGTGAAGTGATCGGGCGATAATTGGTATTTGAAGCACAATAACTATTATAATGTTTTGAATATTTTAGGGCCTTTATTTGAGTTGATAATATTTTGTACCTTTAGTATGTAAATAATTATTTAATGTCAGAAGTATATCATATAAGAGCTAAAAAGGACTATGCCGTAGCGCTTCTCGAATTGCTACGAAAGGATGATGCCATTGAAGATTTGGAACTGAAACAATTTGAGTTATCCGATTCTCAAAAGGTGGCTGTTGATAAAGAAATAAAGTTAATATCCGAAAATCCGGGTTATCTTCAGAAGTGGGATGATATAAAACAACGGTTTAAAATATCTTGATTGTTTACACTGTCTATATAACCCCGCCAGCCATCGACGATATTGATGATGGGGTAAACTACTACAATAAAAAATCAGAGTATCTGGGTTTTAAATTTGCAGACGAAATAGATGTAGCCTTTAAGTCAATTAGTAAAAATCCTTTTGCCTTTGGTGTACGCTATAGAGATGTTAGAGGAAAATTACTTAAAAAATTTCCATATTTAATACTTTACAGGGTAAATGATGAAATGATAACTATAGAAGTATTAAGAATATTTAATACGTATCAAAATCCGTATTGGCTATAAACTTATTTTCCTTCAAATCCTCTAACTAATTTCTCTACCTCTTCCGTGCTTACAGGCGCATGTTTATCATCAATATTAATTACGATCATATAACCAATATCGCCCGGTGTAGCAAGAAAGGCATTTATCATATTAAGCTGTGCACTTTCCAGCAAGTGGCCATCATCAGTATTCCATATTTCTTTTGCACACAGGCAGCCTGCGGTTGGTGAAATTGGATAATAAGATTTGCCTTTAAAATAATCCGGGTTAAGTGTAGTGCCATGGGCTATAACAGCGCTGCGGCCAACCCTGCCTGCATAGTAGGCCTCGGTTATAGGTGTGTAGTGTTGCCATGAAGAAGGCAACTGGTTTAAATAATTTGTAAGGCTGTCTTTTGTGTTATCAAATGCATCACCCCAATATGCTTCATCATCCTCAAAAGGCATTACCATTTGTATATTAGGTGTGGGCCCTAAGAAATTATTGTGCGATATATCGAGTCCCGTAATACTAAATATACCCTGGGGCGTATTGCCATCTGTTATAAAATATGGCAGGTTACTTGCTGCCCTTGCCAATTGCTGAAATACCAATAACCTGCCTGCACTGTCCCGTGCAAAGCTGCCGTCTGCATTTTGTAAGACTGCGAGACCGGGATAATCCCTGTTCCACCTTTGTAAAGAATAAATTGTTTTTTGGTGCAACTCTTTTTGATGGTTAAATAAATCATTCAAAGGCGGCACCCTTGTTTTGAGATAGGTACTGTGGTTGGTGATGTAGTCTTTCAACTGCCTCAAAATATTATTCTGCGAACCTGGAAAATGTTTGTTAAGCATCGCCAGCAATGTCTGTCCTTTAATTGGCGTAGCATCTCCTGCAAAAAGGTATAACGCCTGCATGGCAAAAAGCCTGGGATTGGTTTCCTTTAACAACAATTTCTTTACATCATCCTCATAAACACCGGGATATAATCCATATAGTGATTCAAGAAATGCAGCCTTAGTAGAATACTGCAAGCTATCATATTGATTAAAAAGCGTCCTTAACCCTGCTTCAACATGTGGCGATTTTATCATGAATTGTGTTACCGCATAGCAAGCACTTGCGTAATCGTACTCAGTGTTGCTGTCAAGTGGTACGGAAAACGCATTGTTAACCGCAGTATCATGCAGGTACTTATCAAACCGTTGCCGGTTGGCCTGCAAAACATAATTGGTTTGAATAGATGCCTGCTGCACCTGGGCAAAAATATTACTCAAGCAAAACAGGCATACCATTGATAAAGCCACAAACTTCATCGTGCAAAGATAACTATAGCGGCTGTGCTGCCCGACTAATCGCCTATTTACCGACCACTTTACTAAATATCTTAAAGTTTTTATAACAAGTAACCCCTACCCTTTCAATATTTTTACTGGCTTATCCAGTCCAGTGGGCCCATACAACTCACCGCCGCTCCATTCCTGCGCAGCTTTATTGTTCTTTAGTGATTTTGTATAAGCCCCAAGCGTAGTGGTTATTTTAATGCTTATTTGGTTATCGCCTTTGTGTACTGCATTACTTATATCATACACATGATTACCGTACCAGCGCGTGCCTATTTTTTGGCTGTTCACTTCAAGTTCGCTTACATCGTAAATATGGCCCAGCGACAATAATGTTTTGCCACCAAGATTGTTTAACGGAATTGTTTTGCTGTAGGTAATAGTACCGGAAAAATCTTTTGTTTCTTCTCTTTTTTTCAGGTCGATTAAAGTATCAAGCGCAAGTTGCTTTGTTGTACCATCAAAATGTTTTAGTGCCAATTGCCATGGCCCATTTATAACCATTTCCTGTAAGCTGGTTGCGTCAACGGGCACGTACATATCACCACTTTTTTCGTTATCAAACACAAGCAATTTTGTTTCTGACGGTCCGAGCGTAATATTCAATACGCCGTTCTTCACCGGGTATAATAATCTTTCCCCCGTTTCTGCATTCCATAACCATGCAGTTTTGTTAGTGTTAAACGATGCCTTAAAGCTGTGCAATTTGGCCGCACTATAATTGGTAAAATAAAAAATGCCCCTCTCGCCATTTTTATAATACAACTGGCTTACATGAATAACCGGGTTGCTGATGGTTATATAAGGCGTTATATTAAATCGTTGTTGTATGTTACGATACCACGTAATCAAATCTTTCTCTGGCGCGGCCACTATACCTGCTGTTTTCGGGTGGTTAGAAAGAATTGTTTTGCTTATTGTTGCAATCTCTTCGCTCTTTTCTTTGTAACCAGCCAGGCCAGAAGAAAGGTGCGGTGTTTTCGCAATAAAAATAACTTTACCACCGGCATCGGCAAATTGTTTAATTGCCCTTGCCGTTTCAGGCATTACTGTTTCAACCTCAATTAATATTAATGTTTTGTAGCTGCGTGAACTAAAATTAATGGAGCCATTGCCAATATTTGACTGTTGTAAAACCTTTTCTGAAATATAATCACAGCCGTTGCCATTTTGATGGATGGCTTCCCAAACCTTGTGCACATATTTTGGATAAGAGACATTAGGAAATGGGTCGCGCTGAAAGCCATATTTTGAAGCAAGATCAGCCAGGGGATGCAGTACCGCAATATCAGCCTGCATTACACTATTTTGAAATACTGATGACATCCGCGCTTTATAGGTGCTCCATAATTTAAAATAAGGCCACCACGTATTACGCTCGTTAAAAAAGCTGCCATAGCGCAACCAGCCTGGGAAAGGCGCTTCCAGCGGCGTATAGTTAAAGCCATGCAGGATAGAATGTGTTACCCCTGATAAATTACTTTGGTCGCCTGTGATTTTGACACGCTCTAAAGTTGTGCTGAATATCTGGCCAGTATTGGTCATCTCTTCGCAGCTAATAACCTGTTTATTGCTTAAATGCCCTGCAGATGAAACAAATTTATTTACCATAGTATAATTCCGGCCGCTAAAGTCTCCTTCCTTTTCATCAAATTCTTCAATTTGCGGTACCCAAATCCAGGTTTCACATTCGGGTATATCAAGCTGCATGCTGGCATCAATGGCGTTACAATCCATTCCATAAGCCTGCATGCGACTTTTTACACCTTGCTTTTTACACCAGGCCGTGAATGTACCCACAAATCTTTCTTCAAAGAGGGCCTGTTTTGTATGTAAAAAATCGTACCGGGCGCGGTTTATTTGTGCCTGTAGTTCCGGTGAAAACGTACTGCCATATTTTTCTTTTACAGCATTACCCATCTCACCAACTTTAAACAAAATAAAAGGGAAATACTGCTCAATATCGTATCCTCTGCGTTGTTTAAACTCTTCAAAAAAATCATCGCACCAGTTGGCGCCTTCCAGTTCAATACTATCCGTAAAAAATGCCCTGAAGTAATTATTTAAAGGGCCAAGCCTGCGCGTGAGTAACTCCCCAAAATGGTCAAGATAGTTTTGTACTGCTACTTGGTCGTAATGGTTAATTACAGGGCCTTTCGCACCAAGTGCGCCCTGTATCACACGCTGAAACCCGTTTACTTTTACCAGGTAGTATAGCACATAATCGCCTGCAGGTACTTTTACAGTTATTGAATCGTTACCAACCTGGTCGTCTAACGATACCCCCGGCGTAAATTCATTCATTACTGCAGGGGCAAGCCGCAGCATAAATAAAGTGCTCACTTTGTTTTCATAATTGCTTGGCGGTTCAACGCTGTTAACCAGCTCAGTTTTATTAAATGTGTATGTTTGGCCACCTTTTAGGTTTTTTGTACCGAGTATGATTATTTGCGATTGTTCATTTCGCGGCACATGCTCACCGCCAAAAGGCCAACCCGAACCTATTATCATGTCGCAGGTAATGCCTTTCTCTTTCGCACCTTTCACCGTGGCTTCCACAACATCAAGCCATTCCCCGCTGCCCCATGTTAACTCTTTTATACCAATTGCATCTGCATTTTCATTCCACTTTATCGGGTTTATTTCAACACCGCCAATGCCGGCATCTTTCATTACGTCCAGTTCACGCAATGCTTCCTCTTTGGTTACACGGTCGCCATTCCACCACCAGCGCACAAATGGCTTATGATAGTTACGCGGATTTACAAACATTTCATACGTTTCGTCATTTACAGCCGCGCTTTTATCAATGGATAATACGCCTGCTTTTGCCCCTTTCAGTAATGGCAGGGCAGACGCAGTTGTAAGTGATGCAAGCTTTATAAACCGTCTTCTTTTCATATTCATACCTGTAGATTGAAAATGATCTGGAAAGATAGGTACCAGTTGCATCTGTTCAAAATACTGCACTTACTTTCTATTTATTATCTTGTACAGGTTTTAAATACACGTTATGATAAAATTGCTTGGCCTGCCTTATGACGGTAATTCATCTTTTTTAAAAGGCCCCTCACTCGCGCCGCCACGCATACGCCTGGTGGATAAAGACGGGTCTGCCAATGCTGCCGCTGAAAATGGCATTGATATTATTGATGGCGAAACTTATATAGATGCTGGCGATATTACTTTTAATAACTGCAGCCCGGCAGAAGCATTCATCCGTATAAAAGATGCCGTTATAAAGCAACTTGCAAATGGCGATAAGCTGCTTTGTTTTGGCGGCGACCATTCAGTAACATACCCTGTTATTGAAGCGTTTACAAATAAATACGCTAACCTGCACATATTGCACCTTGATGCACATGCAGACCTTTATGGCAATTTTGACGATAATCCATATTCTCACGCTTCACCTTTTGCGAGAATAATGGAACAGGGTAAAGTACGATCTTTGATCCAGGTGGGTATACGTACCCTAAATGCACACCAAAAACAACAGGCAAAAAAATTTGGGGTGAGCGTTATTGAGATGAAGAACTTCAGCTTTGATTTTATACAACACTTGCAGGGGCCTTTATATATTTCATTAGACATGGATGTGCTGGATCCTGCATTTGCACCGGGCATATCGCACCATGAGCCTGGTGGTTTAAGTACCCGCGAATTGCTGAAAATTTTACAGGCAATTAAAGTACCTGTTGTTGGGGCCGATATTGTAGAATATAACCCCACCCGCGACATAAATAATGTTACTGCCATGGTGGCCTGCAAACTATTTAAGGAGCTTGTTGCGGTTATGATGCAGGTTTAAAAATCTGGCGGTTTGCGGTTTGCACCATAAGCAAGCGACCGCTTATCTTCAGCTTTCTTGTTTCGGTTGCCTTAATTCCCGCTTGGGCACGGTATGCACGCGCGTTATATCTCAATATTGTATTTTAACGCCTATTCCTTCACCAAAAAACATGCGCATGTTAAAATCACTATTCGCTACAACAGCGGTTGCATTACTATCTATTGCAACTGCAACAAACAGCCACGCACAAGGTATAACTGTACCCCGCCCAAGTGCTGCTGCCACGGTTACACAAACCATAGGTATTTCTACAGTAACGGTTAAGTATTCAAGGCCATCTGTAAAAGGCCGCGAAGTTTGGGGTAAACTTGTACCTTATGGTTATAACGTACAGCCTTTTGGTGCACAAAATGCTGCCCCATGGCGTGCCGGGGCAAATGAAAACACAACCATTGAGTTTTCGCACGATGCTAAAGTGCAGGGGCAAACTGTACCTGCTGGTACTTATGGGTTAACTTTTGTAGTTAACAGCGATAATAGTACCGGTGAGGTTATTTTATCAAAAGATTCCAGGAGTTGGGGAAGCTTTTTTTATGACCCCGCACACGACCAGATGCGTGCAAAAATTCAATTGCGCGACATACCAATGACTGAATTGCTGACTTACGATTTTTTAAATGTTGATCAAAATTCAGGCGAGGTAGTTCTTAACTGGGAAAAGAAGCAGTTTCCTGTTAAGATAGAATTTGCAACGAACGACATTGTAATGGCAAATGCCAACGAGGAATTAAAAAATGTTATCGGTTTTACCCCGCAAGGCTTTGCCAGCGCAGCAAATTACGCGTTACAGAACAAAACCCATTACGAGGATGGGATCAAATGGATTGACCAGGCGATAGCACAAAACAAAACTTTTGCTTATTTAAACACAAAAGCAGGGCTGCTTAGGGCTATGGGCAAGGGTGATGATGCTGATAAATTAATGGCTGATGGAATTGCAATAGCGTCAGAAATTGAGCTTAATAATTATGGTTACCAGCTTTTATTAGGCGGACAGGTTGATAAAGGAATAGAGATACTTACGCTGAATACCAAACGCCATCCTGAAAGCGCCAACGTATGGGACAGCCTGGGTGAAGCCTATGCTACAAAAGGCGATAAAGACAACGCTATCAAAAATTTCAAAAAATCTCTTACGCTTAATCCCGCACCGCTGGTAAAAGCCAATTCGGAAAAATTTTTGAAACAGCTTGGAGCGATGTAAACACTTTGATTGCAGATTGGCGATTACAGATTGCAGATTGCAGATTAATGCGAGGAATTGTAATAGCAACCGGCAATTAAATTCTTTTGATAAAAGCCCGAAGCCTTACCCGCTTCGGGCTTTTTTTACGGTTAAACCTTTGTACGATATTTTGATTGTCAATTGTGCACTTATGGTTATGTAGCCAACCTTATGTAACTTAATGCGGCAAACCGGGATAAAACATGGAGCACATTGACTATACAGCAAAAAAAATACATTCACTAATACAGGTTGATGGTAATATGCAAAAACATCAATGGCAAAATGCCCACTGGAGCAAACGCTTTGTTGACATGGTGACAGGCCAACCCGGCATGTATAATACACAAACTGCCTTATTATGGAATAACACACACCTGTATATTGCGTTCATCGCCGAGGAACCTTTTGTTGAAGCCTTACAAACAGAAAGGGATAGTATTGTTTTTTTAGAGAACGACCTTGAAGTATTTATTGATGGCGGCAACTGCTATTATGAACTTGAAGTAAATGCAGCCAATACTGTTTACGAGGTATTTTTTATTTGGAAAGACGCTTATACAAAGGGCAGTAAGTTTGATGTGCCCGAGTTTGATGTACACCACCCGCAGGTATACGCTTTTGGCGGCGATTACGACCGGAGCGGTGCTACCTTCTGGAAAGGCACGCACCCACGCGGCATTCGCTGGGCATTTACCAATTTTGATATGCCAGGCCTGCAAACAGCCGTGCAAGTTGATGGTACATTAAATGATAATAGCGATATTGACAAGGGCTGGAGCCTCGAGATAGCTGTACCATGGAGCAGCCTGCAATTGCTGGCCAGCGGCAGAAACATACCACCGGTTCATGGCGAGGTATGGAGTATGTTTTTGGGCCGGTTTCAAAAACTAATGGCTGGCGGCAGGGAAATTACACCACACCCGGCGATGGCTTTAAACAGTCATGGCATATACGACACGCATTTACCGGATAAGTGGAGCAGGATTTTGTTTGAAGAATACTAATATTAGCATGAAACTTGTGACGGCAAAAGTTAGACCGAATAAACGGCATGATTTATTAATACCTTTGCATAACAAACGGTAACACTATGAAAGAACCTGTTAATGCTGATAAGTATCGTGTGAAGCCAGGATCAAAAGTTTTCTTGAAAGATTTTACAACAGACCAAAAGAACAAAAATTATACTAAGGAACAGGGTGAGAAACTTTTACTGGATGGCCTTGAGCAGCTTTCTACCATGCAGGATAAACTGTACGCCAGCCAAAAATATAGCTGCCTGATAATTTTGCAGGCTATGGACGCGGGCGGCAAAGACAGTACCATTAAACACATAACAAGCGGTCTTAACGCAACGGGGGTCAGGGTAAGTAATTTTAAAGTACCTACTACGGAAGAACTGAACCATGATTTTTTTTGGCGCCACTATAAAGCACTGCCTGAACGTGGGCAGATCGGCATTTTTAACCGGTCGCACTATGAGAATGTTTTAGTAACAAAGGTGCATCCTGAATTATTGCTGAAAGAAAAATTACCAGGGATAAATTCAGCAGACGACGTACATAAAAAGTTTTGGAAGCAACGCTATGAACAGATAAATAATTTTGAGCAAAACATTGTTGAGAATGGCACCATTATGCTTAAGTTTTTTCTGCATGTTTCAAAGGATGAGCAGAAGAAAAGGTTTTTAGAACGCATTGATAACCCGAAAAAAAACTGGAAATTCTCGGTTGCTGATCTAAAAGAGAGAGAATATTGGGATGCCTACCAAAAAGCCTACGAAGAAGCATTAACTCATACCTCAACCAAATATGCGCCCTGGTATGTAATACCGGCTGATGATAAATGGTATTTGCAATTGGCAGTTGGCTCAATAATTAACAGTGAATTTGAAAAGCTAAAATTGTCTTATCCTAAAATATCGAAGGTTGAAAAAGCAGAATTGCTTAAGGCAAGAGAGGAATTACTAAAAAAGAAGTAATACTGTTTTTCCAACCGAAAGCTAATACTTACACACAGGTAATTACTCAATTGAAATGCTTGTTGTGTGAGTATTTGTATTTATAGTATTGCATACCCCTTTAAAGTAGCCCACACATTCGGCAAGGCCAGGCAGCGGATCTTTCGCATCTATTTCATGCTCAAAGCTGCAGTAGCCGGCATACCCTTTTTTATACAGCACTTTAACCAGGGCCGGTATGTCAATAACACCCCTGCCAAGCTCAAGGCTTTTGCCTTCTTTTGCTGCTTTGGTAACATCTTTAATATGCATGTCCATTATCCTGTCATGGTATTTTGCAAAGGCATCCGCAGGGCTAATATTGTCCCGTTGGGTGTGCCCAATATCAAGGCACAGCCCCATGCGGCTGTCAAGCTTTCTTATATGTTCGTACACATCGCCGGGTGTAGGGTACACAGGGTCTTCAGGTCCATGGTTGTGTATGGCAAGGCGTATGTTATATTGTTTTACTTTACCTTCTGCATAAGGCAGCAGATCGTAAACCGGCGAGCCGACAATCATTTCTACACCCACCATTTTGGCATATTCAAACGCCTGGTCAACGTCCTGTTGTGTTTTCATATAAATAACGCCTACAGCGTATATGCTTATGCCTGCCTGTGTAAAAGTGTTTACTACTTCTTCAATCTTTTCCTTAGTGCTGTTTAACGGCAACTGAATATCTTTTAACGAGAATGTTTTTATGTTCACCCGCTGCATCATTGCAATGGCCTGCGGTATAGTTGATTGCGAAAATGTGTACCCGGCAATACCAAGTTTTAGTGCTGTAACTGCGTTGCTGCTGTATGGTTGCTTTGCCCGTGCGTTAGATAACATTGGTGTAAAACCAGCAGCTGCTGCGCCCATCGCGGCGCGTTTTAAGAAGGACCTTCTGTTAGACATGGTTAATAGGTTAATATGCAAACAATAAATAAGGCTTTAAAATTATTGAAATAGACTTAAAAAGGGCAAATAAGTTTTTGCGTTAGCGGTAAACATTGCTGATACAGTTCAATAACATCGTTACCTGTAATCCATCATTGGCCTTTAAGTTGGGGCAGTTTGCCGCCTTTTTTAGTATGGCCGCCGCTTTGGCATTGCTGTTGGTGGCAAGCCCGCGCAACTTTATGCCCCAATACATCAAACTAAACTGTATTTTTATTTACTTATACGTTTATTATGGAGCCCATCATCAGCATAAAAAATTTACGAAAAAGTTATGGCAATAAGCTGGTTTTAAAAGGTATTGACCTTGATATTTATGCAGGGCAGGTTATTGGCTACATAGGGCCCAATGGCGCCGGCAAAAGCACAACCGTAAAAATATTATGCGGCCTGATAAGCGATTACGAGGGCGGTGTTTATGTAAAGGGGCTTAACCTGAAAGACAATGCTACAGCAGTAAAAAGCCATATTGGCTATATACCCGAACTGGCAGAGCTGTATGATGTGCTTACACCTTCTGAGTTTCTTAGTTTTATGGCAGACTTGTATAGCATGGATTACAAAATTGCACAGGAAAGGATGGCTAAAATGCTGGCAGCTTTTGGCCTGCAGGGCAATATAAATGACAGGATGGATACATTCAGCAAGGGCATGAAACAGAAAGTGCTTATAACATCAGGCCTGTTACATAACCCTGATATAATTATACTGGATGAACCGCTAAGCGGCCTTGACGCAAACAGTGTAATAATTGTAAAAGAACTTATAAGCAAGCTGGCAAAAGAAGGCAAGACTATTTTTTACTGCAGCCACATGATGGATGTTGTTGAAAAAGTAAGCGACCGTATTGTTTTGATAAATGAGGGGGTAGTTATAGCCAATGGAACGTTTGAAGAACTGCAGCAACAGCAGGGTAATGAAAGCCTGGAGAAAATATTTGCCCACCTTACCGCAAAAGAATCTTTGAATGATGCCGCTGACCAGTTAATGAACGCTTTTAATTAACCCGGCATTTTAAACTTAGTACATGAATGTATTTAATAAAATATTACTAAAAGCTGTTTTACTGCCTTCGGGGGTTTATGAAAAAATGGGAGTTAACGTTCGCCATTTAAGGGCGATATTAATGACCAAACTTATAATGGACGACAGGCGGCCCAACAGTTTTCAGCAAATGCGCAGGCAGGCACGTAAAAAGCCTATTTCAAATGCTACGTTGTCAACCATGGCTATGTCAATAATAGCAGGCGTGCTGTTTGTGTTCATAAGTGCGTTCTTAAAAAATACTGTTACACAGCTCACCATCTATTTTTCTTTTTATATAACGTTTCTTGCTTCAATACTTATTGCTGATTTTACAAGTGTGCTGATTGATGTTAGGGACACCTATATAATTTTACCAAAACCGGTAACTGACAGGACCGTTGTATTAAGCCGCCTGCTGCACATATTTATACATATATGTAAAACCGCCTTGCCTATGTGTTTGCCGGGCGCGGTTTATTTTACTTATACTTATAATGCACTTGTATTGTTAGTGTTCCTGCTAATGGTTGGTATGGCAATATTATTTACCATATTTCTTATAAATGCCTGTTACATTTTCATTCTTAAAATTACCACCCCGCAAAAATTTCAAAACATTATAAGCTATATACAAATAGTTTTCGCCGTATTTTTTTATGCATGTTACCAAATAGTACCGCGTGTTGCTACCCGCTTTTCCGGTTTTGATATTACCCGCTATAAGTCAGCACCTTTATTTCCGTCTTATTGGTTTGCGGCAGCTGTATCGCAGGCCTGGCAGCCTGTTAATTCATTACAGGTTTGGTTATGTGTGCTGTTAAGTTTAATAGCGCCTTTGCTTAGCCTGTGGGTTGTAATAAAATATTTTGCACCTTCATTCAATCAAAAACTTGCACTTATAAGCGCCGGCACAACTGAAGCCGGCGGCGGCGATAGTAAACTTGTTCCACAGGCAAAAGGCATATCCGGTTACAGCAAATTTATGGCGCAGTTGTTTACAAAAAAAGGTGCGGAGCGCGCTGCATTTATATTTACCTGGCAACTTATGATACGCAGCCGCGATTTTAAAATGAAAGTGTACCCTGCTATCGGGTATGTTGCTGTTATCATTGTTCTTACAATGTTTAATATAAAAATTTCGGTACAGGATATAACCGGCTTAACAGCCAAAGGCAAATCGGCAATTCTTATTATTATATACTTTAGCAACCTTCTGCTGGTTTCGGGCCTTGGGCAATTAATATATTATGAAAAATATAAGGCCGCATGGGTATTTTATTCTGCCCCTATTGAGGTACCAGGCAAAATAGTGAGCGGCGCTGTTAAAGCATGTATCGCGCAATTCTTTTTCCCAATAGCCCTTATAATATTTCTTGTTCTTACCGGGCTGGCAGGCGTGTCAATTTTACCCAATATATTACTGGGTTTTTCAAACGCGTTTCTTTTAGGCAGCCTTGCGGGTTATTTTATAGTTAACAGGCTTCCATTTTCATGCCCGCCAAATATAAAAGCATCCCGTGGTACATTGCGTATTGCTATGGTTAGCATATTTGGTTTTGTTATGGCAAGCATACAATACAGCATAATCAACATAACACCTGTCGTAATTATTTTTACCCTGTTGTCTGCAGGCGCAGCATGGCTGTTATTGGACTCAATTAAAAAATTAAGCTGGCAAAAAATAAATGCCAATTATGAAGATTAGCAGCCCGTAAAAACAGCCTGTTGTTTGCCCACTAACTTTTTAAAAAGCTTTGGAGATAACTTTAAAAATTGTAAGTTTATAACCAAAACTTTCTGTATGAAATATATTTTATTTGCCAGTTTTGCCTTATTAACCTATTGCGGCGCACACGCACAGCATTCACTAACCAAATTGTGGGCAAGCGATACTACGCTGCCTGAGCCCGAATCAGTTTTGTATGATGCGCAGGCCAAAATACTTTACACATCGCTTATTGATGGCGACCCATCAAAAAAAGATGGCAAGGGCGGTGTGGCAAAAGTGGGGCTTGATGGAAAGATCATTAATAAAAGCTGGGTTACAGGGCTTAATGCTCCTAAAGGTTTGGGTAAGTTTGGCAATACATTATATGCAGCGGATGTTGACGAAGTAGTCGTTATTGATATACCTACCGCCAAGGTTACAAAAAAGATAGCTGTTGCTGGCTCTGTATTTTTGAATGATATCAGCGTTGACAGTAAAGGTGTGGTATATGTATCTGACACCCAAACAGGTGATGTGTTTAAAATTGAGAATGGTAAAGTTTCTACCTTTCTCAAAAATATAAAAGGCGCTAATGGCGTGCTGGCGTTGGGTACCGATCTGTATGTGCTATCATCTGGCACAGTGGTTAAAGCCAACGCACAGGGCCAAACAACAAATATTGCAACCGGCCTCGATAACTCAACCGATGGCATTGAGCAGGTGGTGCCGGGTGAATTTTTAGTATCAAGCTGGAACGGTGTGATCTATTATGTAAAATCTGACGGCAGCAAGCAACAGTTACTTGACACACGTTCAATAAAAATGAACACCGCCGATATTGGTTATGATGCAGTAAATAAAATTGTATATGTGCCTACCTTTTTTAAAAATGGTATAGTTGCTTACAAATTGCATTAAGGCATGTCGGGAACGGCAATTTTTTTGGTGGCCTTTTGCTGTTTTGCAATACGCAGCATTTGCAGCAGCACAGCGCAAAAAATAAGACCGAGGCCAATATAAAAATTGCTGTGCAATTCTTTATTCTCGCTATATAATAAAAAGGCCAGTATAATACCATATACAGGCTCAAGCGTAAGCAAAAGGTTAGCGGTAAATGCGCTAACCTTTTTTAATGCACCTATGTACAATATAAATGTAAATATGGTGCAGCACCAGCTTAGTATTATAAGCCATAGCCAGTCCAGGCCATGTGGTATTAAAGGGGGGGCGGGAAACATATAATTGTACAGAGGCATTAACAATGTTAATCCCAAAAAACCGCCCGTTAGCTGGTACAGTGTTATATCCATGGGCTGGTAACCCGACACAATTTTTTTGTTTAATACAGAGGCTACCACAGTTGCTACAGATGAAATAAGGCCCAGGTAAATACCTATTGAAAAATGCAGGTTGTAGAAATAAATAAGTGTTATACCGCCCAGCGCAAACAAGCCAAGAAATATTTCCTGCATATCAACCCTTCTTCTAAAAAACAAGGGTTCAATAAGGGCAGAAAATAATCCTGTAGTAGAAAGGCAGGTTAAAGCGATAGATACATTGGCGTATTTGATACTGCTGTAAAAAAACACCCAATGCAAGGCTAAAACAAACCCTATAAAGCCAATTTTTAAAAAGTCGCGAAATGCAATTTTTTTTATGTGCCCGGTAAAGTAAAATAATATCCACAACGACACGGCGGTAATACACATGCGCCACCAAACCAGCAACGTGCCGTTTAATGTAATGGCCCTGCCCAATACGCCAGTAAAACCCCAAATAAAAACGGCTGCATGCAACCGCAATAAAGCTGCCCGCATATAGCTGCAAAGAAACTATTATTACAGCTAAAAAGGTATTTTATCACCTTTGCATTAATAATATTTGTTTAAGTTTTAAGCAAAAATTTTCTTTTACCTTTACCTGCCATAATTTGATGGATTGCTGCATACAAATTAAAAATAAAAACAAAAAAACCATGAACACCTCAATAGGTATATCTGAAACTAACAAGCTTGCGGTTACTAAGTCACTTTCAAAATTATTGGCCGATGAATTTGTGCTCTACACCAAAACGCGCAACGCGCACTGGAATATTGAAGGGCCGGATTTTCACAGCATGCACCTGTTTTTTGAAGCACAGTATGAGGCATTGGATGATATAATGGATGGCGTGGCTGAACGCATTCGTATGCTGGGTCATTATTCGCCGGCAACGCTGCAGGCGTTTTTACAATTAACACACCTTAGTGAAAAAACTGGCGGGGATAATACCAGCGCCGGTTTTATTAAAGAACTGGTGGGTGACCATGAAAGCATTATTATTTTTATAAGGGAGAATATTAACCCATTTGCGTCAGAATATGGCGACGCAGGAACAAGCGACTATATTACGGGGCTTATGGAGCAGCACGAGAAAATGGCATGGATGTTAAGAGCGCATTTATAAACTACAATATTGAGGTATGGCGATAAAATACTTGCTCGATAACCCTGTTGAGGGAAATATCTTCACCCAAAAATACCAGAGCACCATTGAATGGCGAAACGGCAAATTCGTTTCTGATGAACCCGTTAAATCTGGCGGGCAAGATACCGGCCCCGATCCCTATACGTTGCTTTTGTCCGCTCACGCCTCATGTACGTTAGCTACTTTGCGCATGTATATTGACCGGAAGGGTTGGGATATACCGCACATTGCAGTTAAGGCAAATATGTATCAAACAACCAAAGATGAGAAGTTAATTACAGTTATTGACCGTGATATAAATTTTTTACAGCCAGTAACAGATGAACAGCGCGAAAAGCTGACTGATATAGCTAAAGCCTGCCCGGTATCGAAAATATTGGAGGGAGAAATTGTTGTGCGCACTTATACTTATAATAATAGTGATACGCCAAAACATATTAACTATTCCAACGGAGAGGTAACCGTTGTTTGGAAGCCTGATGTGTGCAAACATTCCGGCCGTTGCGTAACAGGTTTACCGGGTGTTTTTGATGTTAACAAACACCCCTGGATAAATATGCAGGGTGCTGATACCAACGCAATTGTTGAACAAGTTAACAAATGCCCTACCGGTGCTTTAAGTTTTTATAAAAATACGCCTGGAGAAGCCAATACCGCGGAAAACGGAAACAGCCCTGCGTAACAGAGCTGTTTTCACTTGTAGGCTATATAATGGATGTGCTGTTATTCAAATATATTGGTGGTATCTTCCTTAACATCACCGTATAGTTTTTCACCTTTCCCCATCATATCCTGCGCTTTGTTTTTTAACCGGCCATATTGGTCTGCTACTGTACCAGCAATATCGTTGTAGGTGTCACAGGCAGCATCTTTAACATCTGATGCTTTTTTTGCTAATTTTTTGCGGGTTTCGTTACCGCTGTCGGGTGCAAATAATACGCCTAAAATAAGCCCTACTACTACCCCGTTGGCGAATGATTTTATGCTCATAAAAAAGTTTTAAATGGTGTTTTAATGGTTTATACAACACTAAAACTTTGCCAGTTTTATTTGAGTGTAAAAGATTTAATAAAACGCAGTTACCTGTAAAATAAATTCTACAACAATTGCCGGATGGCGAAAAACGCAAACCCCGGGCGTTTTTGACACGCCCGGGGTTTATTTATAGAGTAGAGCACTTATTCACTTTTCTTATTTCTATGAAAACACTTCTTTCACCTTCTCAAAAAAGCTTTTTTCGCTTTTTCCGGGCTGCGGTTTAAAATTAGGGCTGTGATGAAGTTTTTCCAGCATATCCTTTTCCTCGCTGGTAAGGTTTTGGGGTGTCCAGGCATTTACATGTATCAATTGGTCGCCGCGGTGATAGCCATTTACTTCAGGAAAGCCTTTGCCCTTTAACCTGAATATTTTGCCGCTTTGTGTACCGGGCGGAATTTTAATTTTCGCCCTGCCGTCAATTGTAGGCACTTCAACATTGGTTCCAAAAGCAATTTCAGAAAAAGTAAGGTGCAGCTCAAAAGCTACATTCAACCCGTCGCGCTGCAGTTCTTTATGTGGTTCTTCCTCAATTAAAATTATCAGGTCACCCGGTGCGCCGCCACGTTCACCCATATTTCCCTTGCCACCCATGCTTAACTGCATGCCTTCGCCAACGCCGGCGGGTATATCAACATTTATAGTCTCTTCACCAAATACCCTTCCTTCACCTTTACAATTGCCACATTTTGCGGTAATAGTTGTACCCTCACCATTACAGGTTGGGCAGGTTGTTACTGTTTGCATTTGCCCCAAAAATGTGTTTGTTACCTTACGCACCTGGCCGCTACCACCACAGGTATTGCAGGTTTGTACGCTGCCTTTGTCTTTAGCACCGCTGCCGCCGCAGGTATTGCAGCCAACATATTTTTTTACTTTAATATTTTTTGTAACACCTTTTGCTATCTCCTCATAAGTAAGTTTTATTTTAACCCTTAAGTTGCTGCCACGCACACCTCTTGCTCTTCCACCTGCACTACCACCACGCCTTCCACCACCGCCAAAAAAGCTTCCGAAAATATCATCTCCAAAAATATCCCCAAACTGGCTGAATATATCATCCATATTACCAGTGCCGCTGCTTGTGCCGGGGCCAAAGGCCTGGTGGCCAAACCGGTCGTACTTTGCGCGCTTGTCAGCATCACTCAACACTTCATAAGCTTCGGCCGCTTCCTTAAATTTATCTTCAGCCGCTTTGTCGCCGGGATTACGGTCAGGGTGAAATTGCATAGCCACTTTGCGGTATGCCTTTTTTATTTCATCAGCAGATGCGGTTTTGGACACTCCCAAAATTTCGTAATAGTCTCTTTTCATTGAAAACCTTGCCCCTGACGGGGAGTTTATTTATGCACCCTGCGATGCTTCGTAAAAAATATTATTTACCTACTACCACTTTTGCAAAGCGTATTATCTTGTCGTTTAGGTAGTAGCCTTTTTGCACTTCATCCAGCACTTTACCTTTTAACGCATCGTTGGGGGCCGGTATTTCTGTAATTGCCTCATGCTTTTCAACATCAAAAGGCGTATTTATGCTCTCCATTGCTTTCAAACCCCTGGAGTGCAGGCTTTTACGAAATTTATCAAATACCAGTTTAACCCCTTCCCTTACCTGTTCAATATCATCGGTTTTTTGTAACTGCTTCTCAGCGCGTTCGCTGTCATCCAGCACGTCAAGCAGGCCGGTAATTACTTCTTTTCCGGCGGTTTGGCGCATTTCAAGGTTTTCCTTGGCTGTACGGCGGCGAAAATTGTCAAATTCGGCCATTAACCTCAGGTATTTATCCTTTTGTTCAGCTAACTGCCCTTCCAGTTTCTCAATTTCTCCTTCTTCCTCAACATTACCATCCAAAAAACTGGTGCCTGCTGCATTTTCGTCAGTGCTAAAGTTTAAATCGGACATTTCTGCTGCATTGTCCTGCCCGTTTTTATCAAAATCCTTATTTTCCATATTTAGTATAGTTAGCCACTAAAAAAGGCAAATAATTTGCCAAGAGCAAGATAGTGGAAAAATTGGCAGTCGGTGGGTAATTCAGGACACGGAGCTTCACAGAGCTTTTCTTTCAAGGACTCAAAGGCGGTTTCATATCCTTTTTGCACTTTTTCAATCCCTGCGGCACCTTGATAAAAGTATTTTCTGTAGAGCATTCTCCAAAGCCTGACTTTTTACGGTGGTAATATAGCTCCCTCAATTGAAAAAGCTCATTTAAATAATCGCGTCTTCAACAAAATAATTTCCGAAAAATTTCGGAAATTATACATTTTTTGCATTGCGTAACGTTTACGCAATGAAAGCTTAAAAATGATAGTGATTATTTATAAAAGTTATTTATTTCGAATTATCTTTAAGGCCTGAGCGAGTGAATTAAAGTCATAAACATCTCACCCCAGCGTTAGAGAATATTGTTCATTTTACCTTAACTATACTTTTAAAACAGCAAAACAACCGCGATCATGAAGAAATTAACGACTTGCCTTTTAATGGCCCTTTGTATAGGCTTAATTGCCTCTGCGCAAATACAAACGGGCGAAAATGTTGCCGTTACCAATACCGATGCCGGTAAGGTACGTGGCTACATTCACAACACTATCTATGCTTATAAGGGCATACCTTATGCCGAAGCAAAACGATTTGAAGCTGCACAAAAACCTAAGCCATGGCAGGGTGTACGCAGCAGTATGACCTATGGGCCGGTAGCTTTATTGGAAACCCCAACAACAAGTGTGCAGGATGAAAGCGAATTTGTATTTAACCACAGCTGGGGTTATGCCAGCGAAGACTGCATGCGGCTGAATGTGTGGACACCGGGCATTAACGATGGCAAAAAAAGGCCCGTGATGTTCTGGATACATGGCGGAGGTTTTACTGCAGGCTCATCACAGGAGCTGCCTTCTTACGACGGCGAAAGCCTTGCAAAAACAGGTGATGTGGTTGTAGTGTCAATCAACCACCGTTTAAATGTTCTTGGTTATTTAGACCTTTCTGCTTACGGCGATAAATACAAACATTCGGCCAACAACAGCATCCTGGATATTAAAGCTGCACTGGAGTGGGTTAAAGCAAACATTGCCAATTTTGGTGGCGACCCTAACAATGTTACTATTTTCGGGCAATCGGGCGGCGGTGCTAAAGTAAACACGCTTATGGCTATGCCATCTGCAAAGGGGTTGTTTCATAAAGCTATTAACGAAAGCGGCGCTTTTCGTACAAACATGCTTGACAAAGCTACTACGCAATCAATAACAGCTGAGGTTTTGAAGGCACTGAATATAGACCCAAGCAATATTGACAGCCTGCAAAGAGTACCCTTTCCGTTACTGGTTGAAGCCGGCAGAAAAGCGCTTAAAATTACTGCCGACAAAATGAAGGCTGCAGGCCACCCACCTACAGGTTTTGGTTTAGGTTGGGGGCCAAGCCTTGATGGCGAAGATCTGCCTTACCAGGTTTCGTCAAAAGAGGCATTTGATCTGTCGAAAGATGTGCCCCTGATGATCGGCACGGTGAAAAATGAGTTCGGCGGATTTGCTACACTTGGCATGGCTGATGCATCGCTTGACAAGGTAATGGACTACATAAAAAACCAGCGTAAAGACAAAGCTGATGCATATGTGGCTGCCGTTAAAAAAGCTTACCCTAACGATACCAAGCCCGTAGATCTGATCAACGTGGATGTAATGTTTCGCCCGGGTGCCGTATCACAGGCCAACCAAAAATCGCAGGTGGCTGGTGGTGCACCTGTTTATGTGTACCTGTTTACATGGCAATCGCCTGTTATGGATGGCAAATACAAAGCAGTGCATTGTATGGAATTGCCGTTTGTGTTTAACAACATAGCACATTGTGAAGAAATGACCGGTGGTGGAAAAGAAGCTTATGCACTTGCCGATAAAGTAAGTAAGGCATGGATAAATTTTGCACGTACGGGTAATCCAAATCATAAAGGTTTGCCACAGTGGCCAGCATACAACACAACAAATACAGCAACCATGCATTTTGATAACCAATGCGCAGTAATGCCTCAGATGGATAAAGAATTGTTTGATTTGGTGGCGCAATAATGATTTGTTTTCTGCTTAAACAAAAAGCCGGGTGTTACGCCCGGCTTTTATTATTAATACAATAATGACAAACTAAAATTTTTGCGCTTTGGCACTGCTATCCCCTAAAAGTAAATTGGCATCTGCGGGCTCACGCAATAAAATACTTTTTTCATCAAGCAGGCTTTTCAATCTTTCATCCCTAATAGTATCTAATAGTTCATTCTTTAAATAAAATGTTTGTGTAGCACCATCCGTTTTATGCCATTTAATAATTTTGCAACTACAGCCAGCATTTTCAGGCGTATTGATAACTTCTTCTACTTGCCCGCCACTGCCTTGTTTTATAAATACCTCGCGTATGCCGATAATGCGGTTTTTATTCCCCTCGTCAAAATTCCAGGAGGCTGAAATTACGCTGACCAATTGCTTTTGTTCACCCAGCCGCATTAAAGAAAGTTTGGGCGATTCAATGCTGTCTTTGCCATTCTCCACACGAGAATGGATTGAAACCAGCCAGGGCGACTCGTACTGCATATAACCAATATGATCGAAATTAGAGCCGTACCGTTTAAAGGTAAAATAGCCGTCTTTGTATTTCACATCCGTAATGTTTGATACTATTTTATGATAACGCCCGGGGTCATAACTTCTTGCTTGTGGCGAACCAGTATAGCAAAGCCATATACCCGCAAGGCTGTCAATTTCAGCGGGCGATACTTTATAGGGAACAATGCCTAAATCCTGTTTTGTTGTGTCAAGCTGCTTTTTTACTGCAAGCCAGTTAAATAACGCCACCACCATAACAATAAAAACTACTATAAAGCCTGCGAGCAAATACCGCCTTCCTTTGGCAGCAACTGCAGGTTTCATTTCCTGTTTTGTATTTTCAACAACAACAGGAACAGTTTCATCAAGCAGGTTTGGGTCAGTTGGTTTTTTAGCAAATGCTTTTCTACCCATTCCAAATAAGTATATATAACAGGCATCCACCAAAAACGGTCTTGGCTTACTTACTATTCCATTAATGGCATCTTTTACCTGGCCGCCGGTTATATCATATTTATGTAAGGGGTATTCAGTGTTGTTTTTATTTTCGTCGGGTGGGTAATTATCATGGCCCAGGGTTTCGCTCGTTTCAGGTAAACGGTTGCTTATTTCACTTAGCACGCGGGCGAGATCTTCATAGTTCTTGCGGTTGGTGTTTAACTTAATACCTTGTCCGGTATCGGCTTCGTACCGGGCAATTACTTTCGCCAGCAGGTAAACAATTTCATCTTTCCCGGTTTTAAGCTTCATATTGCTGGTATTGCCTTTTATTAACGCCATTTTATTGTTTCGGGAATGTTTCCGAAACAGCGCAATGAATTTATATACTATTCCGCACAAGCAAAAATAATAGCAGGCAGCTACTTACTGTAAATTTGTTTCGGCCCTCTAAATTACTGCTGTATGAAAATGCCTAAATGTTTACAAACTGGCCCGGTTGCCTGCCTTTTTATTTTGCTGTTTTTTAGTGCGCGGGCACATGTTACAAGGATTGAAATTACCAAAGTTGAATCGCCTTATAACAGCGGCATGGTTTATGGGGCCGCAGGCCAATATGAAAGAATATTTGGTAAAGCCTACGGCGAGGTTGACCCAAACAATGCGCTGGATACTATTATACAGGATATTAAACTTGCACCCCGCAATGCCCATGGCATGGTTGAATATGTTACCGAATTTATTTTATTGCGCCCTGTAGATATAAGCAAAAGCAACAAACTTTTATTTATAAGCCTGCCAAACCGCGGCAATGTTTTTCCTGCAGATACAGCACTTTTAAAGCGGGGTTATATATATTTATGGGCAGCCTGGCAGGGAGATATTATTGCCGGGAACAACCGGTTGACAATAAACGTGCCTGTTGCAACTGACAATGGCCGGGAAATAACCGGCAAAATAAGGGTGGAGTACGAAGTGAACGAACCCACCAAAACGCTTGTATTAAGCAGCGGCTATTTTAATGGTGCAACGCACCATGTATACGAAACAGTAACCACAAACAATACCGGGCTTGTATTATCAAAACGAGTGCACGAGGCTGATGAAAGAATTGCTATACCTAACAACGACTGGGCTTTTGCGGACTGCACCACCGCTGATTTTCCGGGAATACCAAATACCACAAAAGTATCAGTGAAGGGTGGCTTTGATCCTAATTATATCTACGAGCTTATATATACCGGTAAAAATCCCCTGGTGATGGGGCTGGGTTTTGCGGCAATAAGAGATTTAGCTTCTTTCATGCGCCACCAAGTAAAAGATGGTGCGGGCAACCCTAATCCCCTTACAACAACTACAGATAAATCTGTACCCGTGAAAGCTGCCATTATGCAGGGTATTTCGCAATGCGGCAATTTTACCCGCACATTTTTACAGCTTGGTTTTAATGAAGATGAAAACCACAGGATTGTTTTTGAAGGGGTGAACGATCATATTGGCACCCGCCGTATATCACTAAATATCCGTTTCGGCAGGCCTGGTGGTGGCGGCATACAACGGGAAGATCACCTGTTTCCCAGCAACGAGCCGCCCTTTACATGGGACAATACCTATGAGCCTATATCGGGCATTCATGGCGGTATATTGGAAAAATGCATTAAAACAAGCACAGCGCCTAAAATAGTACAAACATTCAGTTCCTCTGAATACTGGCAACTGCGCGCATCACTGCGCACCACTAATTCTTACAGTACTAAGGACATTGCAATTCCATCCAATGTGCGGGTATATCTTTTTAACAGCACGCAACATGGCCCGGTTGAAATGGCTGACAAGGTTAGCGGGTTTACAACAAACGGCAATTCCTACACACCTTACCTGCGGGCATTGATTATTGCACTGGAGCATTGGGTTATGGATGGCAAACAGCCACCTGCCAGTATTTATCCTACGATAGCTAAAGGCACGCTGGTAAAGCACGACAAAACTTCAATGGGCTGGCAAGGTATACCGGGTGTGCTATTTAACGGCAACGCTAATGATGGACCCCTGATTGATTTTGGGCCGGCATATAATACAAAAATGGTTACCGGTATTTTACAAGAGCCACCAACGGTTATAAAGGATAAATACTACCGTGTACTTGTGCCAAAAGTTGACGCAGACGGCAATGAAATTGGCGGCATACGCAGTGCTACTTTACAGGCGCCTTTAGGTACATATACAGGTTGGTCGTTACGGAAAGAGGGCTATGGCCAGGGTGACCTTAACGGGCTTAACGGTATGTTCATACCTTTTAAAACTACAAAAGCAGAACGAATAGCAACCAACGATCCAAGGTTATCACTTGAAGAAAGATATCAAACACATGGGGGTTATGTAGCTGCGGTAACCAAAGCCGCAAATAGTCTTGTAACACAAGGTTTGCTATCGCCTGAAGATGCAGCTAATATTATTGCTGCAGCAGAAAAAAGCACCGTTTTACAATCAAAATAAACAATGCATGAAAATCTTACGCTTATTAATTGCAATCACCAGTGTTTTACAAGGGCTGCTTTGCAATGCCGCTAGTACAGATACAATCTCTATACGCAGTGAACCCATGGCCAAAACCTATAAGGCGGCTATTGTACTGCCCGATAGCTACACAAAAAATAACAACAATTACCCCGTGCTGTATTTATTGCATGGCGGCTATGGCCATTTTGATGACTGGCTGAGAAAGACACCAGATAATATGCTTGTGAAGAACCTGGCAGACCAATACAACATCATTATAGTAATGCCTGAAGGAGAAGTATTCAGTTATTATTGGGATAGCCCTGTTGATGCAGCCAGCCAGTTTGAAAGCTATATAACGCAGGATGTTGTTATGGCTATTGACGCAAAGTACCGCACGGTGCGCAGTAACAAAGGCAGGGCTATCACCGGCCTGTCAATGGGTGGCTATGGGGCATTGTATTTAGCGGCGCGGCACCCTGATATATATGGTGCAGCAGGCAGCATGAGCGGCGCGATGAACCCCGACATGGAAGGCTGGAAAACAGATGCAACCAGGGCGGCAGGCATTAAAAAGGAGTTTGAAAAAAAGCTTGGCCCAATGGAGCAAAACGCGGCGCTGTTTGCCGCAAAGAGTGTGCTTAACATGGCTGATACATTAAAGGCCAATGGCACAAAAATTATTTTTGATTGCGGCGTAGATGACTTTTTAATTGAGCCTAACCGTGAGCTGCATAAAAGGCTGATGGCCAATAAAACTCCCCACGATTATTCTGAGAGGCCTGGTACACATGCCTGGGAGTATTGGCAAAACTCGTTGCCTTATCATTTACTGTTTTTCTCAAAAGTATTAAAGGCCAATGGTGTGGCTGTTTTATAAATACCTGCATAACGCATCATAAAAAACAGTTCATCCATGCTTACATTTTTGGGCTTTGCAACCATCATTGTTTTTTTACTGCTTATATTAACAAAGCGACTATCGGTGCTGCTCTCTCTAATAATCGTCCCTATTGTATTTGCACTTATTGGAGGCTTTGGCGTGAAGGAGTTAGGAGACATGATGATAGCCGGTGTAAAGCAGGTAGCACCTACCGGCATTATGCTGATATTTGCCGTGCTGTATTTTGCGGTTATGATTGATACGGGATTATTCGATCCTGTAATTGCGGGTATTATACGAATAGTAAAGGGCGACCCTTTAAAAATAACCATAGCAACGGCGGTATTAACTATGATAGTGCACCTTGATGGAGACGGCACCGCTACGTTTATGATAACCATTTCAGCATTGCTGCCGGTGTACAAAAAAATGGGCATGAACAGGCTAATACTGCCATGCATTGTTGCGTTGAGTGCTGGTGTAATGCACCTGGTGCCGTGGAGTGGTACGATGGCCCGCGCCATGAATGTAATGCATACAGATGCGAAAGGTTTATTAGTGCCCATGCTGCCATCTATGATTGGGGGCATAGTATGGGTATTGGCAGTTGCATTTTGGCTGGGTAAAAAGGAGCGTAAACGGATTGGCATTATTACGCTTGATTATAATTATCAACAGGAACTTTCTGACAAACAAAAAAACATACGCCGTCCGAAGCTTTTTTTGCTAAACGTTATTTTTACTGTAGTCCTTGTTGCATCCCTTATAATGGCTTTGCTGCCGCCTGCGGTACTTTTTATCACGGGTTTTTCAATAGCGTTATTAATAAATTATCCAACGCAAAGCGAACAAAAGAAGAGGCTTGCGGAGCATGCCGCTAATGCCTTCTCTGTTTCCGTTATCATTTTTGCAGCGGGCATTTTTTCGGGCATATTGGCCGGCACTAAAATGATTGATGCCATGGCTTCGGCGTTTGTGTCACTTATACCACAACAGCATGCGGGTTATTTGCCCGTTGGGGTTGCTGTTACGAGCACGCCTTTAAGCCTTGTGTTTACACCTGATGCATATTATTTTGGTGTGCTGCCTGTATTAAAAACAGCGGCAACGCATTATGGTTTGCAGGCTATTGAGGTGGGCCGCGCAGCCATTACCGGGCAAATGACGGTGGGTTTTCCCATAAGCCCGTTAACTGCATCTACTTTTGTCCTTATCGGGCTATCGGAAGTTGAATTGGCAGACCATCAGAAGTTTACCTTTAAGTGGGCATTTGGCACTACAATAGTTATGACGGTTATCGCGGTTTTAACGGGAGCTATTCATATATGAAAAATAAAATACGCATAGGTTGCGGCGCTGGTTTTTCAGGCGACAGGTTAGAGCCTGCACTTGTTCTTGTTGAGAAAGGTGGGCTTGATTATTTGGTGCTCGAATGCCTTGCCGAACGTACCATAGCACTCGCGCAAAAAAGAAAACTACAGGATGCAAACAAAGGTTATGATCCGTTACTTGAACGAAGGATAAAACTATTGCTGCCATTATTAATAAAAAACAATGTTCGCTTAATAACCAACATGGGTGCAGCTAACCCGCTTGCAGCGGCTAAGGCCATCATTAGCATTGCGCATTCACTAAACATAAGTGTAACCGTAGCAGCAGTTACAGGTGATGAGGTTTTGGATAAGATTGATATAAATGCGGCGGCACTGGAAACGAATACTCCCATTGCAGGTTTTGGCAATATCATTTCAGCAAACGCATATTTGGGTATTGATGCCATTATACCAGCCTTACAAACAAATGCTAATATCATCATAACCGGCAGGGTTGCCGACCCATCGTTATTCCTCGCTCCAATGGTATTTGAATTTGGGTGGAACAAGAATGATTTTGATATTTTAGGGAAGGGCACTGTAACAGGTCACTTGCTTGAATGTGCGGGGCAAATCACCGGTGGTTACTTCGCAGACCCGGGAAAAAAGGACGTACCCAATATGGCAAGCCTCGGCCACCCTTTTGCCGATGTGCATGCAGACGGCACAGCACATATCGGCAAAGTTGACGGCACAGGCGGCACCATCAATTTACAAACAGCGAAGGAACAATTGCTGTATGAAGTTGTAAACCCTTATGAATATTACACCCCTGATGTTGTGGCCGATTTTACTACGGTACATTTAAAACAGTATGGCGAAAATATAGTAAGCATAACCGGCGGTGGCGGACAGCAAAAACCGGCGACGTATAAAGTAAGCGTAGGTTATCAATCGCATCATCTTGGTGAAGGTGAGATTTCGTATGCTGGAAGTAATGCACTGGCGCGCGCGCAATTAGCCGGAGGGATTATTTGTGAAAGGCTGCAAGGGCAAGTGGATGATGTAAAGATTGATTACATGGGTTGCACGTCTGTACACCAAACAAGTTTCAATAATGATGCAAAGCCCTATGAGGTTCGCCTGCGTGTGGCCGCAAAAGCAACTACACCTGAATTTGCAGCACTTGTTGGTGAAGAAGTTGAAGCGCTTTATACCAATGGCCCGGCAGGTGGCGGGGGAGTAAGAAAATATGTAACAGAAGTAATTGGCATTGTTTCAACATTGATTGACCGCAAACTAGTTTCACCATCAGTTACAGTAATTCATAGCTAATATGAAACTCTACGATATAGCACACAGCCGCGCAGGGGATAAAGGCGATACGCTTACACTATCCCTTATTCCTTACAAAGAAGAGGACTATAGTTTGTTATGCAATGCCGTAACTGCTGATAAGGTTAAAACACATCTATCGCAAATTGTAAAAGGAGAAATAATACGTTATGAGCTGCCAAATATTTCTTCACTGTTATTTGTTTGTAAGCAGGCATTAGGCGGAGGCGTAACAACCTCGTTAAGATTGGATGCACACGGCAAAACACTTAGCTATGCTTTGCTTGAAATGGAGATGTAAACAATATTCTGTGCTTTTTTGCGCGAAGCACTTTTATACAACCGTTTCGCTTCCTCGTTTTTGAACACAGGCTGCCATTGACCTTTGGACGAAGTTTTACAGAGTTTTTTAAATTGATAAATGTACATGTAGTTTTAGTGCAGGAAGATTTGAGAACCCGGAGTGAGCGCCTTTCAGTACTTGCCAAAATAAAAAGGGAACAAAGCCCAAAGCCCTGTTCCCTTTATCTATAATAAGAATTATTCTATTTTGCTTTTACATCAGCATCAATAATATCCATTGCTTTGGCGAAATGGGTGCAAACACCCGGCAATGCAAGCCAAAAATACTGGCGGTAATCAGAAATTAACAGCATTACCATTATAATTGTCCAAATAACAAACCAAAACCAATATTTGCCGAGAGATTTTTTAGGTTCCATCTAACTATATTTTGCGCAAAAATAAGGCTTGCCTTAATACAAAGGAAGTAATTTATTTATCAACAAACAGCATTTTTGCTGCTATTGCCACCAGTATAACCGCGAAAACCCGTTTGAGGGCCGTTTGTGAAATATTGAGCGCTATTTTGCTGCCAAGCCACCCGCCGACAATAAATGCCGCCGACATAATAAGCACCACCCTAACGTCTATATACCCCTTTTTATAATAATTCATCACTGCCAACACACCAACCGGCAGCAACAACAACCCAAGGGATGTGCCCTGTGCCTGTTGTTGCGAATAGCCCAAAATTAGTATAAGCGCCGGAACAATAATAATTCCACCGCCTACACCTATAAGACCACTTAGCACACCTGAAATAAGACCTACCAACAGCAATATGAGTACTGTGTTAAGTGCCATACCCTATTTTTTAAATGTTTCGGTATACAGCTTTATTGCCTCCTCAACAATATGCAAAGCCATACTTTTATCGCCAAATTCTTCCACCTGCACACTTTTATTTTCCAGCCTTTTATATTCTTCAAAAAAATGACGAAGCTCACTAAAAAAGTGTTTGGGCAGCTCTTCGATATTATTGATATAGTTAATTGAAGGGTCGTGGTTAGCTACGGCAATTATTTTATCGTCCGCATCGCCGCCATCAATCATCTGCATTACACCTATTATTTTAGCTTCAACAAGGCAAAGTGGTTGTATGCTAAGGCTTGAGATTACCAGTATATCCAGGGGATCTTTATCATCCCCATAAGTTTGGGGTATAAAACCATAGTTGGTTGGATAGTAGAATGAAGAGTAAATTACCCTGTCAAGCTTTAGCAGCCCGGTGGGCTTGTCAATTTCGTACTTGGCACGCGACCCCTGCGGAATTTCAATAACCGCATTTACAACTCTTGGTGCCTTATCTCCGTAATGTGCGCCATGCCATGGATGTAAAACTGTTGTAGTCATAAGATATTATTTTAAATGTGTAGTTAGCCAAAAACCTGAAAAAACCGCCGCAATACCTGCCACCAAACTTAACCCTATATACAGGGCAAAGGTAGCGTAACGCTGCTGTTGCAGCAATTGAAAGCTTTCAACAGAAAAAGTTGAAAATGTTGTAAACCCTCCGCAAACACCGGTTGTAAGAAATACCCGCCAGTTTTGATCGAACACCTGGTTTTTTAACGAAATACCCAGCACCGCGGCTATTATAAAACTGCCCGCAAAATTTACAATAAACGTTGATAAAGGAAATGACGGGTGTTTTATAAGCACGGCTGCAAGATATCTTAGTACAGAACCAACCATGCCGCCAAGCCCTACCAAAATAAAATTCCTAAGCATTTACTATAAGTTTCCGTTGAATGTGTATTTAAAATCAACCTTCCAGCCCCCACTTTGCAATACCACCTTTACTTTTCGAGCAATTTTATCGAAAGAGTTCATATAATTTATAACGTGTACAGAATCGCTTACCGCTGCATCCTCGTTAACAATGATCGAGGCCCCATAATAATTTTGCTTTTGCTCCTGTGTTTTCTGCTGATAGATTGCCTTTATTTGCTGCAGGTCTTTATTATTTTCACCGTCATCAAGCATATAAAAAGACGCCCTTTTAAAATCGCCTTTCAGGCAGCCATCAATAAATTCACGGCCTGCATCAAAAGCATTATCTGCCCTGGGGTAATCATTATTGCCGCCACTACATGCAAAAAAAGCCAATGCCAGTATAAGTAGATAAACAGCCTTCATTTATAACGGGAATACCAATCAAATATAAACTAACTGTGTAAAAATATAAAAATAAACCACGCCCCTATTGACCAGTTTTGTTCAAGGCAGGGAATCAACGTTTATTTTGATTGAATCAATCGCCTTATTTACTTCTTTATCTATATCTATCCCTTCTTTTTTTATCAGGTCCTTAACCATTTCCATCAGCGAGTTTAAATTAAACTTCACCTTCCATTCACTATGCTCACTTTTAAGATGAAAATAAACCGGGGTGCTGGAAGAAAATCTCACTTCCACTTTTGCATCATTGCCGGTTGTTTCAGCATTCATTATTTCGAATGTTTTACCATTGTACACATTATCTGATGGCCTGCCGTTCTTATTTAACATGTCAAGAAAAGACTGGCTGTCGTCGGTAGCATATTTTTTAGCTTCTTCATAGTTACTGTTCTGCATAGCGGTAAGAAACTTTGAGAGCGAGTCTTTAGGTGAGCCGGAGATACCATTACAACTAAACGCAGCAAACAACAGGCAGGCAAACAAGAGCGATATTTTCATTTAGCTTATTTAGGCAAAGATATTCCTTATGTATAAAGAATGTGCATCAACATCAGTCGCTTACCTGCAATAAAAAAAGCAGCCACGAGACTGCTTTTACCATAATTACAGGTTTTTCTATATTATGCTTTTTTTACCAGGTAATTTGATGTTGGGTTTTCGTTGTGGTGCTCCTTTTCGTACGCACGAATGATTGCTTTTACAAGCCTGTGCCTTACTACATCCTCTTCATCCAGTTCAATATGCGCTATACCATCAATATTTGCCAGAATGCGCGTAGCTTTCTCCAAGCCACTGCGTTGATTTTTTGGCAGGTCAACCTGTGTCGGGTCGCCTGTAATTATTGCTTTAGCATTGGCGCCAATACGTGTTAAAAACATTTTCAGCTGCAGGTCGTTGGCATTTTGCGCTTCATCCAAAATAATAAAGGCATTATCCAGTGTTCGTCCACGCATGTATGCCAGCGGCGCAATTTCAATGGTGCGTGTGCTCATATAGTAGCCCAGCTTATCGGCAGGTATCATATCATCCAGCGCATCATACAAAGGCCGCAGGTAGGGATCAATCTTTTCTTTCAGGTCACCTGGCAAAAAGCCAAGACTTTCACCGGCTTCAACTGCAGGGCGGGTAAGAATTATTTTTTTAACCTGTTTATTTTTAAGCGCCCTAACCGCAAGTGCTACAGCCGTGTAGGTTTTACCTGTACCGGCCGGACCAACAGCAAATACTATATCATTACGCTCAACAGCCTGCACCATTCTTTTTTGATTGGCCGTTCTTGCGCGTACTGTTTTGCCATTTGGGCCAAATACCAATATATCGTTAGGGTTGCGGTCAACAAAGTTATCTATTGTTTCTGCATCATCCCCGCCTAATATTTGCTCAAAATAATTTTCACTCAAATCACCGTTCCGTTCAAGATATTGTATTACAAGTTCAATTTTTTCTTTGGCTGATTCAATTTGCTCCGGTGCGCCGCTAAGTTTTATTTGTGTGCCTCTTGAAAGTATTTTTAACAGCGGAAATTTTCTTTTTAACAGGTCAAGCTTTTTGTTGTTAACACCGAAGAATTCGATTGGATTGATGGTGTCAAGGTTAATGATAGTTTCTGTCAATGCTCTTCAATTTAGTAAGTAAATTAATGTTGTTATCTGTGCAATTAATTAACAGCAATTTACTGCTTTATGTTGGAAACGCGGTGTTAATTGTTATACACAAATGTGGATAGTTTGTTGAGGGTTAGTTTGAAGTTTGAGTGTTTGAAAATTTGATTGTTCAATGGTTCTCAAGTTCCAAAAATTTGTGAAGCAGGTTTGAGTGTTTGAATGTTTGATAGTTTGATTGTTCACGAGCTCTGCTATTCGCACATTAATTTCGTGCCTGAATTTATTCAAAGATTATTACCCCGTCATTATTACACGGGATTCAGCGCCGCGGGAAAAGTCTGTTTATAATTTAAATTTAAATGCACGATATATTTTTAGTATGCCTGGCTGCTTCACATTATAAAGTAAGTTTACTCTAAGGTTGAGTAAATCTGCGAACAATCAAACTATCAAACACTCAAACATTCAAACCTAAAAAACTTACCATCCCCCGCTTGCGCCGCCGCCACCACTGCTGCCACCACCGAAGCCACCAAAGCCGCCGCCGCCGCCACCGCCCCAGCTGCTGCCGCCACCCCAATTACTGCGGCCACCGCTGTTTAGCATGCTGCCAAGTATTGCGCCTGCTATAAAACCACCGCCACCGCCGCCGCGTCCACCGCGCCCCGCGCGGCCGATAATAATAAATATAATTGCCAGTACTATAAATACGCCAAGTATGGAGCCACCACCGCTTCCTTTGTTATTCCTGCTTTCGCGCTGCACATGATATTCACCTGTAGCGGCTTTTCCTAAATCATCAACAGCACTATTTAAACCAGAATAATAACTGCCCTTTTTAAATGCAGGCGTAATGTCGTTTGCAATAATATCGCTGGTTGTAACATCAGGTATGGCACCTTCAAGCCCATAGCCTATTTCAATACGTACTTTGTGTTCTGCGACGGCAACTAAAATTAATATGCCATTGTTGTTCTTTTTTCCACCAATGCCCCAACTGCGGAATAATTTGTTGCCGTAATCCTCAAGGTCATTGTCACCAAGTGTTGGCAGCGTGACAATTGCTATCTGGTTTGATGTATTGTTATCAAGGCCTACAAGTTTATCTTCAAGTGTTTGCCTGTCGTATGATGACAGCAGGTTTGCCACATCATTCACCAACCGCGGCGGGTTAGGTGGTGGCAACAATTCAACCTTTTGTGCAAATATATTTGCTGCAACCAGCAGCAAACTTATAATTAATAAAAAACGCTTCATGTTATTCGGTATAGTCCCATGGGGCAAAAGAAAAATTATTTTCCAAACACAATATCATCAGGCAATTCATTTTTGTCAGTAGCGCCGTCATAAGGAAAATGGAATGCCAGCGCCTCTCCTATCTCATTCACCACCGTGGCAATACCCGCGGCATAATTTTGTTTATTAAAATGCGCCAGCATTTTTTTAACGGCATTATTCCAAAAATCTTTGCCGGCTTTTGTATAAATGCCTTCGTCTGCATACACAGCCAACTGCCTGTCCTTTAAGGCAACATACACCAGCACTGCATTTCGCTGTCCGGTAGCTTCCATGTGTATGTTGTTAAAAATTTCCTTGGCACGGTCAAGCGCGTCCATGTATTCACAATGGCTTTCAGCATATACCCTTATTTCGCCGCTTGTTTGCTTTTCAGCCTGCTGCACTGCATGCACAATGAGCTGTTGCTCATCAGCAGTAAAAAATTGCGGGGGCTTTTTTTTGAATATTGAAAGCATGTGTTTATTTACTTAATATCAAATTTTATGTCAGGGTTTTTTTCAGCCCCTTCATCAGCTTTATAAAAAGCTTTTTCATGGTAACCGAACATCGATGCGAATATGCTCCCTGGAAATCTCTTAACCTTCAGGTTATAATCCTGCACCGCGGTATTGTAGTCCCGGCGGGCAATGCTGATACGATTTTCTGTTCCTCCGATATCAGTTTGAAAATCCTGGAATGCCTTTGTAGTTTTAAGGTCTGGATATGACTCAGACACCGCCATCAGACGACTGAAAGACCCCTGCAACTGTGCCTGAGCAGCCTGGAACCTTGCAAGTGATGCCGTATCGTTGACATCAACTCTAACAGATGTTGCTTTTGACCTTGCGTCAATAACTGCAGTCAAGGTCGATTTTTCAAAATTTGCGGACGCAGAAACTGTTTTTACAATACTGCTATACAAGTCGGTACGGCGTTGATAATTGGTTTCAACATTGCTCCATGCAGTTTTTACGCCTTGATCTGCTGTCACCAGGCCATTATATTGCCCGCAACCGCAACCACCTATAATCAATACAAGTGCACCTATTATAATTAATACCAGTGTGGACGTTTTCATTTCTTTGATTGTTTATGTTATAATAATTGCAGCAAAACAAATACCCTATGCAAAATACTGACGTTACGTCATTAATTTTTCTCCTTCCTCTGTCATTTCGAATGCTATCACTCAATATTCATGCTATATTTAGCAACATCATTGCATTTTTCTAAAGGTTTCAGCCAAACCTGACACTTCATCATCTGACAATCGATAGTTGCCCGAATGTATAACAATTCTATACCTGAAAGTTACAGACTTTCCTTTTTCAAGTATAAAATTCAATGTTTCCTTACCATTGCTAAATATCTTTTGCCCCAGCGGGTTTACAGCAAATAAGCCATAATCCCGTGCGTGCCAGTAAGCCGGGTAGCCGACATTAGAAGGATGGTCAATTATGGCAATGCTTATGGTATCTTCTCCTTTTTTGCCGTACAGCATGCACCAACCCGCGCGCGTACCCCAGGCGGCGTTGCCAGTTTTACCTTCGCTTGTTATGTAGTTACCTGTTGCAGCCGCATTACCCTGCACAGTTGTAACATTTCCTTTGTTGTCTGTAAATTTTTTGGTTGCAGTATCGGGCAGTTGCAGTTCGTGCGCCACCCGCAGCCCCATCATACCATCCTTAGCGTCTTTAAACAATATCTTATCCATAGCCGTTAAAGTGGTAGTGCGGTCAATAATACGGATATGCTCGTCACCGCTAAAAACAAACGTGGTAACTTCATTTAATAAAACATGCTTTTCTATATCGTGCCAATGGGCCGTATATGTTAACGTGCCCTTGCTGCCGCTTTGGGTTTGCACATTATCGGTACGTATCCACCCGTATTGCTTTTTTTTCTCTGCGGGGATAGCGAACGAATTGTTCCAAAAATCAAGTCCGTTTACATTTTCGTAGTTAAACCATAAACCAATGTGATGGGGATGGTCCGTCGGGTCGCCCGGCCTGGGCTGTAAAGGATAGCCCCTTGTTATTAGTTGCCCATCGGCAGCATAAATAGGATATAGAACAGGTTTTTCGAGAGAATCAGGAAACATGAACGTGGTAAATGGCTTGCCGTTAACCGTAACCGTAACTACCTGTTGGTTGCCGCTTTTGTTAACCTCAACAATATTTTGTGCAAACGCGTATGCCGCAAAAATATTACTAACAAAAAACAAAGTGTATTTACGCAGGCAGGCATTAACCATTTGTTGGATAATTTTACAGGTTAACCGATAACATGTGCTTCTGTTGATACTAATGTATAACTTTAACCGGAGTTATTAATATTTAATAATTTATTTTTTATATATATTTTCGCTTCTACCGCACAGCTTTGCTGCATGCACAAATACAAACAAAGCTGTTAAACATTATTACTATGAAAAAATGCTTATTGCCATTAGTATTAGTTGCCATTAGTATACAGTTTGTACAAGCGCAAAAATCTACATCATTATTTAACGGTAAGGACCTTGCGGGCTGGCATGTTTTAACCGGCAATGCGAGTTTTGCTGTTAAGGATGGTATGATTGAAGGCACCACGGTGCCAAATACCACATCATCATTTTTAGTGACTGATAAAAGTTACGGTGATTTTGCGCTTGAACTGGAAATTAAAATGGATGCAAGCGCAAACAGCGGCATACAGGTTAGAAGCGAGAGTAAGGAAGATTTTATTAATGGCAAGGTGTATGGTTATCAAGTAGAGGTTGACGGAACAGAACGGGCATGGACGGGCGGCATACATGATGTTAACCTTAGGGGCTGGCTGTACCCGCTAACTTATAATCCGCCTGCGCAAAAAGCTTATAAACAAGGCGAATGGAACAAGTTTTATATTGAATGCATTGGCAGCCATATACGCACATGGGTGAACGGGGTGGCTACTGCTGACCTGGTGGATGATATGGCTTCAAAAGGGTTTATCGGGCTGCAGGTGCACGACCTTACCAATACCCCCGGTGCCCATGTTTATTTTAAAAACATACACATACAAACAACCGGGCTTACGCCAAAGCCACTAACCAATATTTACGTTGTAAATAACATTCCCAACAACCTAAGCGAGCAGGAAAAAAAGAATGGTGTACAATTGTTGTGGGATGGAAAAACTACTGCGGGCTGGCGCGGAATTTACAAACAAACATTTCCTGAAAAGGGCTGGGCTATTGAGAACAACACTTTAACCATACATTCATCAAACGGGCAGGAAGAAGGGCTGGGTGGAGATATTGTAACGGAAAAAGAATACACAGCATTTGAACTTGATTTTGATTTTAAACTTACACCCGGCGCAAACAGTGGTGTAAAATATTTTGTGAAAGAGACATACGACAGTAAAGGCAAAAGCGGTATTGGGCTTGAATACCAGGTTTTAGACGACAGCCTGCACCCTGATGCCAAGCTTGGTTTGAATGGCGACAGAACATTATCATCGTTATACGACCTTATACCACGCAAAAATATTCCGGCGGCATTAAAGAAAATTGGTGAGTGGAACCACGGGCGCATACTGGTGTACCCTAACAACCACGTAGAACATTGGCTTAACGGTTATAAGGTTTTAGAATACGAAAAAGGCAGCAAAGAATTTTTAGATGCTGTTGCCATAAGCAAGTACAAGGTTTGGCCAAACTTTGGCTTGTGGCACGAAGGGCATATTTTGCTGCAGGACCATGGCAATGAGGTTAGCTACAGAAGCCTTAAGATTAAAGTGTTACCCCAGCCCTAAAGGGTGGGAAAAGAAAAATGCGGGATAGCGGTTGAATTATGCATGCAAGTTGAAACGCTCTTATAAAATTCGCTTTACCTGAGCAGTTTATATACGGAAAGGCCGGGGATCATTTTTTGAGTTTTATACAATGTCAAGCTGTAAAAAAATATTATGATGCTCATTTTTCTCCAGCCCGGCTGTTGAGTTGCCTGAATGCCTCAAGAATTATTGGAAGGTGGGGGTTAGTTTTATGAAGTAACAATGAATTATATATTTCAACACCTTCAATAACCGCAATGCCATCTTCTTTCAATATGGTACCGTCGTTAAATCTCCAGAACCAAAAATCAAATTTTCGTTTCCTCGCCAAATGCCGGTCATCGGTCGAGGTTAAACGTGAAAATATCATTTGAGAATTGAGGATAGTCATGAAACATATATGCGTACCCGATAAAGTAGGCCAAATAAGTAATACCCTGGCCTGTTTTAAACTCAAAAGAAAGCTCAGTGAGTTTTGTAAATGGATAAGGGGTCAAGAAAATTATATTTATCTTTTAAATCAGCAAGGCTGCCACCGTTTTGCAAATGTTTATGAATAGCTTTTTTATCTTCAAGCATTTTTTTGAAGATATGAGCACCTTTTGAATTAAGTGCTTTTTCTATTTTAATTACTTTTTCCATTGCATTGTAAAATTACAAAAAAAAATATTGTAGTTTAGTAAAAGTTTGTCATTAAAAATGACGATTTGCCTTTTGCAGCACAAGTGTGCGACGCAATCCCGCCCAAGGCGGGACCATAAAATACTGAAGCTTACAAACCAATAATATTTTAAAAGCACTAACATGCAACAGCAATCATCACGCAGGCAATTTATTAAACAAACAGCGTTAACGGGTGCAGCAACTTATATAAGCGCATTAGGTATGAGCGCTACAAGCTACAGGCGCATTATTGGGGCAAATGACCGCGTGAATGTAGGGGTGGTTGGTTTTAGCGACAGGCATAAGGATGCACATATACCATCGTTCCTGGCATCGAACAAAGAATTGAATTTTGATATAATTGCTGTGAGTGATATATGGAAATATAAGCGTGAGGCAGGGCAGGCTTACTTAAAAGGAAAGCTTGACCATGATATAAAAGCCTGCATGAATAATGATGAGTTGTACAACATAAAAGATGTTGACGCGGTGTTTGTGAGTACGGCTGATTTTCAGCATGCTTACCATTGCACTGAGGCTGTTAAAGCAGGGCGCGATGTATATTGCGAAAAGCCCCTTGCCGAAACAATGGAAGATGCACGCATGGTGTTAAAAAACCGTGAAGGAAAGTAACCGCATTGTGCAAATAGGCAGCCAGCGCAGGAGCGGGCCTAATTATTTTGCAGCGCGCGACTTTATACAATCTGGCAAGTTTGGCCCAATAGTTATGGTGGAGCTTACATGGAATGTAAACCAGCCGGGCCGCTGGCGCAGGCCTGAGCTTGTTGCCAAATTAAAAGAAGAAGATACCGACTGGAAACGTTATTTAATAAACAGGCCTTATGAGGCATTTGACCCAAGGCATTACCTGGAGTTTCGTTTGTTCTGGCCTTATTCATCGGGCATACCGGGCCAATGGATGAGCCACCAGATAGATACTGTGCATTGGTTCAGCGGCCTGCCACACCCGCGCAGCGTAGCGGTTAACGGCGGCATTTATTTATGGAAAGATGGCAGAAAGAATGCCGACACGATGACGGCTGTTTTTGATTATGGCCCACTGGATGATATGAGCAGCGGTTTCCAGGTGCTGTTTAAATCGCGCCAAACAAATGCCGCGGACGATGTAAAGGAAATTTATTACTCTAACGGAGGAATGCTAAACCTTGATACCAACAAAATAAATTCAACCGGCGGCCTTGAGGATAAATATGCGAAACCGATGGGGATGAAAGAAAACCTATTGCCAAGCCTGTCGCTAAGCGATATGGCCCCACCTGTTTCAACCGGCGCCAATACTGGTGGCGATGCGCTAACAACAGCGCATGTACGCAACTGGATGGAGTGCGTACGCAGCCGTAAACAGCCCAATGCGCCTATTGAAGCCGGGTATAACCACGCGATAGCTGTTATAATGACAAATGCTGCCTACCGCACCGGGCAAAAGGTTACGTTTGATGATGCCACACAGGAGGTGATGGCGGGTGGCAAGGTGTTTAAGTATTGAGCCCGGCCCACTATCCCGTCCTTTCCCCCAAAAGGGGAAAGGTGTTGCGAAGATTGTGTTATAGAATTTCTGGGCCTATTTTGAATTCTTTATTTGCCTAGTTTTTTTATTTGCTGTGCATCGTTGGCGGCTATAATTCCTTTAATTAAAAGCACTACAATAATTGCCTTAAAATAAAGGCCCCTAAATATTGATGCCGGGTTTGCGACTGCTGTTAAAATAAATATGCCAAGGTATAAAACAAGCGCTATAATAAGCGCAACAACGGGTTTATACTTACACCATAAACCAAGGCCTAAAAACATTAAGGCGATAACCACTATTATGCTGAGGTTTATAAGCCACTCCTCGCTGTTGTCCGTAAATATTTGTATTATGCCCCCTATAAGATACACTACTGTGACAATGAATAAAGCGTTTTGAGCCTGTTTTACTTTCTTATCATATTGGGCAGTGTCGAGCACGTCATCCAATAAATTTTTCTGCGGCTGGTCTTTTTGGGTTGCAGGGTTGTTCATACAATTTATTTATTGCTAATATAATGATAATAATTGAAAAAATATCTTCACATCAATCCATATCTTTATCCTTCCTTAAAACTTTGTTTACCATGAGGTTTGAGAAAAACTACCACCTGTTATTTATTGCTTTGCTGTCTTGCTTGTTTTTCACCGATGTATCGGCCCAATTGCATAAAGCACCTGCTTACCCGCTTATAACGCATAACCCTTATTTTAGTATATGGAGCTTTACTGATGATGCCTGTGCTGGCCCTACACGGCATTGGACGGGCAGCAACCAGTCTCTTATTGGCCTGATAAAAGTAGATGGTAAAATTTACCGTTTTTTAGGAAAAGAAGAAGATGTATACACCACCTTAGTGCCCGCGGCAGATGAAGAAAAATATACAGTTAAATATACCGAAGCGAAACCATCCGATGACTGGATGAATACTCATTTTGACGACAGCCAGTGGCAAACCGGCACAGCACCTTTTGGTGATAGCGATGATGCTGCAACCAAATGGCTTAGCCATGACCTTTGGGTTAGACGCGTGTTTGATGCCACTGATAAAAATTTTGACAAGCTGTTTCTTAAAATACAACATGATGATAATGCCGATGTGTACTTAAACGGTGAAAAAAATTTACAGCGTTGTTGGCTGGCTTAACAAGTTTAAATATGTGCCCCTTACAGAGTATGTAAAACAGAAGCTTAAAAAAACAGGCAATACACTCGCCATACACGTGGTTAACACTGCTGGTGGCTCCTGGCTTGATGCAGGGTTTTCTACGCAAACAAAACAAAAGCAACCTATAAACATCGCTACCGCACAGCAAACCAGTGTTACTATTAGCGCAACACAAACTGTTTACAATTTTACTTGCGGCAATATTGCGCTGCAGTTAACATTTACATCGCCCCTGCTGATAGATAATTTAGACATTCTCCAAAGGCCGGTATCATATATATCCTATAGTGTAAAATCAACTGATGGTGGGCAACACCACGCCCAGTTGTATTTTGGTGCATCCACTGACCTTGCGGCCAATACAGCGGCGCAGGATATGGAAGTTACTTCTTCCTCTACATCCAGCCTTATGCTTTTAAAAGCTGGTACTAAAGAACAGCCGATATTAAAAAAGAAAGGCGATGACCTGCGTATTGACTGGGGCTATTTTTATGTTGCTGCACCTGCAAGCCAACAAACCAACCAAAGCATAACGGCTGGAAATGAAGGGGCGCGAATATTTGCAGGCAGCAGCAAAACGGCAACTGAAAACATTACAAGTGGCAAGCATTTAATGCTAAATACGATTATTGATGTGGCAAACCCAACACTCCAGGGAACAGCAGGATATATCATGCTCGGTTACGATGAATTGTATTCTATACAATACTTTGGTGATAACCTGAAACCATGGTGGCGGCAATCATCATCAATGAGCTTTGAAAACCTGCTTAATACATGCGCGAACGAATACTCACCGGTTATGCAACAGTGCAATGACTTTGATAAAAAAATATACAATGATGCATTATCCGCAGGCGGCGAAACTTATGCAAAGCTGTGCATCGCCTCATACAGGCAAAGCGTAGCAGCACATAATCTTGTAAAGGCCAGCAATGGCGACCTGCTTTTCTTCTCCAAAGAAAATTTCAGTAATGGGTGTATAAACACCGTTGATGTAACTTATCCTTCAGCGCCATTGTACCTTACTTATAACCCGCATTTAATGGAAGGCATGCTTAACGGCATTTTTTATTTTAGCGAAAGCGGTAAATACACAAAGCCTTATGCAGCACACGATCTTGGCACCTACCCGCTTGCCAATGGCCAGGTTTATGGTGAAGGCATGCCTGTGGAAGAATCAGGCAATATGATCATTCTTACCGCTGCCATTACTAAGGCTGAAGGAAATATTGATTTTGCAAAAAAGCACTGGCAAACGCTTTCAACCTGGGCGCAGTATTTAATGCAGTATGGCTTTGACCCCACAAACCAGCTTTGCACAGACGACTTTGCCGGCCATCTTGCACGTAATGCAAACCTTTCAGTTAAAGCCATTGTGGGCATTGGCTGTTATGGGATGATGGCTAAAATGATGGGCATGGAAGATACCGCATCAAAATACAGTGACAGCGCGGCTGCCATGGCAAAACGCTGGATGGTTTTTGCTGATGATGGAAATCATTATGCACTAACATTTAACGACAAGCATACCTGGAGCCAGAAATATAACCTTGTTTGGGACAAGGTGCTTGGCCTGCATTTATTTCCGAAGGAAGTGTATGATAAAGAAATAAACTACTACCTGACCAAACAAAACGCCTTTGGGTTGCCTTTGGACAGCCGTAAAACTTATACAAAATCTGACTGGATACTATGGACTGCTGCTTTAGCCGATAACCATAACAGCTTTGAAGCGTTGATTGATCCGGTGTATAAATTTACCCAACAAACACCGACACGGGTGCCATTAAGCGATTGGCATGAAACCACAGATGGAAAGCAGGTGGGTTTCCAGGCGAGAAGTGTCGTGGGCGGCTATTTTATGAAAGTGCTTGAAAATAAACTGCAGTCAAAATAATGCTGCAGGAGCCAACCCCAAATGCCCGTTTTTATATTTATGGCATAGCGCCTAAAACGCCTGCTTTGGCATAATAAAATCCCGCTACGGTATTATTTCATCACCCATTTCCTTTTGATGTTCGTATTAAATTTTAAGTTGCTGTAAATAGCGTGTGTTTTGAAAAAGATATTAGCCATAGTTACAGCAATAAGTTGTTTTAATGCAGCCTTTGCACAGGCTGATAAAAACGATTTGAGCGTTGCTGTTGACTTCAAAACACTTGCGGCTGCCAATACGCTTGGTAACCAGCAAACAACAAGTGCACTGCAATCATACAAATCAGGCGGTGCAGCGGGTTCTCAATTTTTTACCCGTGAATGGTGCGAGGGTTCAGTTACTACTGCTACGCACGAAACAATAAACAATTACCAGCTTTTGTACGATAAAGTAAACCAGGATTTGTATATACGCCAAAAAGATTCAAACCTTGTTATACAGGCCGATAAAAGCCAGGTGGCCACGTTCAGCCTTAACATTAACGGCAAGCAGTTGTTGTTTGTGCCTGCCGGCAAATACGGTAACCAGTTTGACGGCAGTTATTTTGAGGCACTGGCACAAGGTGCCAATTATTCTCTTTTTAAGCTGACAAAAACACATTTTGAAAGGGCCGATTATTCAGACATGCTGAAAGTGAGAAATGGTGAGGCTAACGATGCTTTTATAGATAACATTACTTATTACCTGTATCACAACAATACGCTTGAAAAAATTACGGTTAAAGAGAAAGCGGTACGTAAAGCGCTGCCTGCTGAAACACAAAAGATTGATGCATTTTTAAGTGCACACAAAAGCGACGAGTTTAACGAGGAGCTTTTAGCCAACCTTGTAACTGCTTTAAATTAACCCTTGGGTAAAGGGCTCCGGGACTGCCTGTTTCGAAGTATGAAGGGCCTTCAGGCGGGTATGTTCCGGAGCCTTTTTACCCCTATCCCCTAAAGGGGGATTTCTAAACTGCGTTTTATTGTTCAAAAAACTTTTGAGGGTTGGTACTGATGTTTTACACCAGGTTTAGTAAGGTGGCAACCTAAATTTTTTCAAGGCAATGTAAACTCACGCTGTTTAAAGCGCCCCTTTAGGGGTTGGGGTTAGTACACCAAGTTCCTTTCCTATTTTTGTAAATGCTTCAATGGCTTTGTCAAGATGCTGTTGCTCATGCGCCGCGCTTAACTGAACACGTATTCGCGCAAGGCCTTTAGGCACAACGGGGAAGAAAAAGCCAATTACATACACGCCTTCATCCAGCAGTTTTGCCGCAAAATTTTGTGCCACTACAGCATCATATAACATGATGGGGACGATCGGGTGATCGCCGGATTTTATATCAAAGCCTGCATCGGTCATTTTGCTGCGGAAGTATTTGGTATTGTATTCCAGCTTATCGCGCAATGTTGTTGTTTCTGTAAGCATATCCAGTACTGCAATGCTTGCCCCTGCTATGCTCGGCGCCAGGGTGTTGCTAAACAGGTAGGGCCTGCTGCGCTGGCGCAACATTTCCACTATTTCCTTTCTTGCACTGGTAAAGCCACCGCTGGCGCCCCCCAAAGCTTTGCCAAGTGTGCCGGTAATAATATCAATCCTGCCCATTACATTCCTGTACTCATGCGTACCGCGGCCGGTTTTACCCAAAAAACCCGAGGAGTGGCTTTCGTCAATCATCACAATGGCATCGTATTGGTCGGCAAGGTCACAAATTTTATCAAGTTGGGCTATAGTTCCATCCATGCTAAAGCTGCCGTCTGTAGCAATTATCCTGCTCCTGCAATTAGCGCTTTCTTTAAGCTTTGCTTCAAGGTCGGCCATATTGTTATGCTCATACCTAAAACGCTGCGCCTTACACAAACGCACGCCGTCAATAATGCTTGCATGGTTAAGTGCATCGCTTATTATGGCGTCCTGTTCGCCGAATAAAGGTTCAAAGAGGCCGCCGTTGGCATCAAAAGCTGCCACATATAAAATGGTATCTTCCATGCCTAAAAAATCGGCAAGCTTTTTCTCCAGTTGCTTGTGAATATCCTGCGTACCGCAAATAAACCGTACACTGCTCATGCCATAGCCGCGCTCGTCAATAGCCTTATGCGCCGCCTCAATCACCTTTGGGTGTGAGGATAGCCCGAGGTAGTTGTTGGCACAAAAGTTAAGCACTGTTTTGCCATTTACCTGTATTTCAGGGCCCTGTTCGCTGGTAATAATACGCTCCCTCTTCATCAAACCTGCGGCCTCAATTTCAGACAATTCATTTTTTATCCTGTCGACAAATTTATCGTTCATGTGCAAAGCTTTAGGCGGCAAAGATAACAGTTGGTAGTTTACGATTGTATAGTTTGTGAGAGGTGGCGGCAGGTTACAAGTTACCGGTTTCTGGTTGCCAGTATGAGGGTGGCGCACATTTCGCCGGTATTCGGAGAAGAAAACTACAAGATGATTAATTGATCTTTATAGAATAATTCCAGGCACTCAGAAATGGGAAAATCTTAAATACTTATATTTATTAAACGCTTCAGTAGTTTTCATAACTAATAGTGCTTGTCTATTTTATTAAATAAAATTTCCTATGTATAAGTTCTTATTCATCATTTTGCTGCCTGTTGTGCTAAACGCCCAATACAACCCCGACAGCGCGAACCTGTGCCAGGGTGATTATTATACGCCAGAACAAACCATAAAAGTACATGAGGGCTTTGCCAAAACATATCACGATGCAGCAACATGGCAGCAGCGCGCTGCCTTGATAAAGCAAGGCATTATTGATGGCGCGGAACTTACACATATACCCGCAAAAACAGCCCTGCATGTTATTGTTACCGGTAAAAAAAATATGGGCACTTACACAGTAGAAAATGTGGCTATTGAAACATTGCCGGGTTATTATTTAACGGGCAATCTTTACCGGCCGGTTAATACTTCAAGACCTATGGCAGGTATATTATCGCCGCACGGGCATTTTCATAACCCTGACGGGCGTTTTACGCCAGACCAGCAAAAGCTTTGCGCAACCCTTGCACAAATGGGCGCGACCGTATTTACTTATGATATGGTGGGTTTTGGCGACAGTAAACAATGCAAGCACGAAATACCTAAGGCCTTTAAGCTGCAAACATGGAACAGCATTCGTGCGCTTGATTATTTGCTCTCGCTGCCAAACATTGATACAGCACGTATTGGTATTACAGGTGCCTCGGGTGGTGGCACACAAACATTTATGCTGACGGCGCTTGATAACAGGATAAAGGTTTCCGCACCGGTGGTGATGGTATCGGCACATTTTTTTGGTGGTTGTGTTTGCGAAAGCGGCATGCCTGTGCATAAACGACCCAGCAACCAAACCAGCAATGTGGAGATAGCTGCAACTGCTGCACCAAGACCAATGCTACTGGTATCTGACGGCGACGACTGGACAAAAAATGTTCCTAATGTTGAGTACCCTTATATCCGTAATATTTACAACTACTTTGGCAAAGCGGAAAATATTGAAAGCGTTTACCTGCCGAACGACAAGCATGATTACGGCCCAACCAAACGGCAGCCCGTTTATGCTTTTTTTGCAAAACATTTAAAGCTTAATACAAACGGCTTATTAAAAAATGGGGCGATTGATGAAAGCCATTGTACGGTATTGCCACAGAATGACCTGGCTGTGTGGAATACTGCTCACCCGCTACCGACCAATGCAGTAATAGGTGATGATAAAGTGATGGCGCTGCTGGAGTGGTGAGAAATGGTTACAGATTATGCAGGTCTTTCATTAATTGTGGTGCTTTTATTTAATAATAGTCTTATCCACTGCCAGCGAAAAAAGCTGCAATGGCTGGAGCAAAGAAATTATACGGAAGAATAGACTGACAGACAATTTTTTTCCGCCATTAATAGGATATTTGATCGACAGAAAGTAAAGCAGACGTTTTGACAGCCTCACATTATACGAATGGGTTGTCATCTGTAGGCTCATTTATAGAATTCTCCTGATTTAAAAATTCATCTGCAAATCTTTCGACGCCAGAAGTTTTGTAGAGCACGGTCTCATATAATTCGTCAATGCTTCTATCTTCGGGGAAAATATATTCGGTCTTGAGAGAAAAGCGTTCAACAAATTCAAGCCTTATTGATACTTGCAATTCCCAAGTAACCTCATCATAAAAGGATTTAAAATTATATTTATATAATCGCAGGGTCTTATCAATCACATCCGCATAGTATACAAGTCCCACTAACCCCTCGCTACCACTCAAAGAAGAGGGCATTTCTCTATTATTTTTCACCCATTTTATTTTATCTTCTTTTGTCTCTCGGTTTAGCTTAATAATTATTTTGCTAATTTTATCGTTACTCATAAAATATTGCTTTTTTTGTCTTGTTGAATATTTTCAAGTTGCCTTATTACGGCGTGTAAATCAGTATATATCTTCCAAATATGGTCAACGTTTGTCGCCGAAAATTTTCTAAAAAAATTCTTAAAAATATTTTTTTCATTTGCTGTTGATAAAAGAAAGCCTTTATTCCTCTTTCCCTTTATTAATCTTATCAATCTTTTGACTTTATTAGATTGTGTGGTATTTAATTTACTAAGAATATCTTCAAGTTCAGTTTGGCATCTTGCCAATTCAACTTTTATGCTGATTGTTGAGTTATTGTAATCATTTAACAGGTTATTTAATTCATTTGTGCTTGCAACCAGTTTTTTTATGTGAAAAGTTATCCTTTTTTCAAAAATATAGCTAACTCGAAGTTTTTTTATATCACGTCTTAAAATTAAAGTAATTATAAAAGAGATTATTCCGACTGAAGCACCGATAATTTCTAATACCTGTGCCCAAATCTCAAGTTTCCAATCTACAAATAAGCCTTTTATTATTTGTGCCACAAATTTAATTTTGAGGTTTATGGTCTATTCTGAGAATAATAAGGTTTGTCAAATTTATCAAATATATCATTTAATGGCGTGGTATGCGTTTGGCTCACTTTTTAAACTATTTGTCAGCAAAAGCTTCAAGGTCTTTTTGCACGCTCTTTGAGTAGACATAAGTTTATTGTTTGCTGCAGGTGAAAGCTCTGCAACGACGGAATGATGGAACGCAGATTTGCAGGGTTGGATGGATAGGCACAGATATTGTTTTATGTTGGTTATTAGTGAACGCAGCCCTTGAAAGTTTTTTGAGAAGCTTTCGAGGTTGTTATTTCTGCAGTGTCTGATGTTTTTACCACATATTTACCGCTCATCACATTCAGCGTTTCGCCTGCAACGCGCGCTGCAATGGTTAAGTCATAGTAAAAAAAAGACGATGAAAAAGATCTTTGCAGTTTTTGCGGTTTGCGCAGGCTTTTGTTCTTGTATAAAACAACAGACAAGTCCAGACGTAACAGGCATAAGCAACCTTTATACAAGCTGGCATGTGGTAACTATTGAAAGCAAACATTACAATTTTTCGGGCCCCCTATCCAGCGACAATATACAAAACGGCGGTGCGGCAGATAGTATTAAGTTCTCCGAAGGAGATATATTATACATGATAAAAGGACGGGAACATGAAGATACATACGTTGCAGCTGAATATAACCTGTTAAAAGATACTGTGCCCATTATATTAGGGATATGGCCGTCAGAAAAAGTGTATTTGAAAATAGTGGGTATAGACGACTTTTTTTTAACTGAAACGATCAATGAAGTCGACACAGAGGATCAGGTAATTTACCATCTTAAAAAATATTAACTACTGCTTATCAAAGCAGTAAGGGCGTTACACTTTTACTCACCCTTTTAGGGGGATAGGTATTCAAGTTTTCAGGGATGCAGATACACCAGCTTTCCTTCAAACATCGTCCATAACACCTGTGTATTTTTCATGCTTTCAGGGCTAACTGTTAATACATCCCGGTCAAGCAATATCATATCTGCATATTTACCGGGCACGATAGAACCAATCATTTTTTCACGCATCAGCGCTTTGGCAGCATTAATAGTATAGGCGTACAGCATGGCTATGCGTGGCATGCATTGCGTGCTGTCTAAAACGCCCAATCTGCCGCGGCGGGTTTCTGCTTCGTATATCGCTTCAAAAGGGTTGGCGGTACTAACATTCCAGTCGCTTGCCCCGCAAATAATAGTACCTGCCTGCAGCAGGCTGCGTGCGGGATATTGGTACTTGTACAGCTCTGCATCAACATAAGGTTTTACAATATCAATGGTAGTGGGGTCGCCCAAAGCCCATAACAATTGCAGTGATGCAAGCACTCGTAATTTGCTGAAGCGCGTGATATCTTCAAATTTCATTACCTGTACATGGGTAATAGTATGTGGCAGGTTGCTGTAGCCGTTGGTTTTGCGCACCGCATCAAAACCGTTGAGTGTTTCAGTAACAGCACGATCGCCAATTGCATGTACATGTACCAGCAGGTTTTGCTTGTCAGCAGCAATAGCAAAGCGTGCAAAATTTGCAGGCTTATACATTAAAGCGCCATAGCTGCCGCTATTTATATATGGTTTTGAGAGTGCTGCTGTTTGTGTGGGATATTCAATAACGCCGTCAGCAAATATTTTAAAGCCAATTATTTCTATATTATGATAGCTATTATAAGTTGCCTGCAGTTTTTTAAGCTTGTTTATTTGCGGCTGCGGTAATACATCAGCATCCGCAACAACAACAGCAGACACATGGGCTGTTAGCTTATTATGCTGCGCCAGGTATTTATAGCCATTAAGATAATAATAAATACTGTCTTTTATATTGCCTGCAGCAGGGTCTAACCACGCAGTAATACCGAGTGCATTATTATATGTCAGTGCTTTTGCCGCCGCAATATTATCATCGGCGTGGGTTTTGGGCAATACTGCTTTTACTTTTGCAAAACCGCTGTCGGCAAAAAAACCATTAGGCTCCTCATTGGCATCAACATTAAAATATTTTTTTGTGCTGGCTGGTAAGCTTTGAATAAAAGCTCTGTTAATACCTGCCATCTTCATTAATGAGGCGTTAGCCCAGCCTGTATGTCCATCACTGCCGCGCAACAGCACTGGTTGATTTGTGTAACTGCCATTGCTGAATACTTTATGCAACTCATCAATATTGCGCCATGTTTCAATATTTATTCCATCAATCACCAAAAAATTGCCTATCATGCCAAAGCCGTTTTGCTTTACTTCATCGGCATAAGCGGCCAAGTTGGGTATAGTCAAAACACTGTCGTCAACATTGGCACGCATTAGTCCCTCACCACCTTCAACTGCATGGTTATGGCTGTCAATAAAGCCGGGTAAAATGCAGGCACCGTGCATATCAATTAACGCAACAGTGGCGGGCAGCGATTTTTTTACCTTATCAAGATTGCCAACAGCTACTATTTTATTGCCTTTAATGGCAACAGCTTCGGCATAAGGGTGCAGAAAATCAGCGGTAAATATTTTTGCGTTGAATAGAATTTTTTGAGATGAATCAAATCCGCCATGCTGGCAAAAAATTTTGACTGGCAATATTGTAGAAAGCAGAAAGGTAAATAGTATTCTCATGCAGTTGATTAAATCTACGAATTACGAATCAATACGAATATACGAATTGTGAGCAGCGTATATAATTACGAATTATGATCATTGCGCGCTGGTACCAGGGTGCATTATTTTGTAACGCCGGTAAAGCCAAAGTGCCAAAACAAATGCGCCCGCGCTCATCAAGCAAAGAATTGTGCCTCCAAGTAAATCATCACTTGCAGATTGCCTGAAAAGTTGCTTTCCATTAGCATCTTTTATAGCAATAACGACAGGAACATTGCCATTTATATTTAAATACGAAGTATCTAAATAAAAAGCGTACACTTTACCTGTGTCAATCCGCAGGAAAACTGAATCTTCAACCGCAGATGCATAACTATGTTTGTGAAGGCTTACAACTATTTTATTTTCCCACCCGGCCACTGTAAATACAGCGTCAAAAAAATGACCACCCTTGGTTGATATGTACTCAGAAAGGCTTTTTTTAATAACTCTACCATAGCTAGCCTTCAACAACCCGGGTGTTTTTGTTGCCAAGTGGAAAAAAGACAGACCAACAAAAAATACACAAGCATATAATGCTAAGGCAACTATTAAAAATATTTTTCTACCCATCTTCTTTATTTAACCCAGGCAAACCAGGTATACTTTAAGTTTTTGCCGGTTAACAAATGTAAAGACAGACTGCGCAACAAAAAACCCCAGCAATAATACCGGGGTTTTGTTTTTTATGTCTACTTGGGTTACAGGCTGTAAATAATTTAAAAGTCGACTAAATCATTATTTGTTTTTGCCAGATGGGAGATCAATAAATACCTACAACACTTTATTTCCCTTGGTGTCAATATAAAAGCTGTTGCTGCCAACGGTAACTTTCGCAAAACCGTGGCTAAATTGCCGTGCTTTATCAAACTGCGGCAGTATAACCCATTTGCCGGTTTTATCAATAAAGCCAACTTTTCCTTTTTGCATGGCTATTGCATAACCTTCGTTAAACGATTGCATCATATCTTCAAACTGCAGCGCAATTACCTCCTTCCCGGTTTTATCAACGTAACCAACTTTTTGGTGCACGTCAGTTGCACCTGCTATTTCTTTATTAGGCGATGTGCCGGTTTCCACGCCTACACAGGCAAAGCCTTCGTACCATTGCTCAATATTGTCGTATTTTCCATACGGCACTATAATATCACCATTGCCATCCATAATAGCATTTTGCGTTCCCTTACCGGCAACAGTTTTATTTACTACGTAGGCGCCATCGTGCGGGTAGAATACACCGTCGGCATCAAGCTTTTTTATTACAGCACCCTTATCATCCAGCAAATACCAGCCGCTATCATTGCTTAATGCATATCTTTTATTTACATCGTCGTAATATAACTCCTTAAACTCTTTAACCGGCAGCACAACATCCCCTTTCAGGTTAACCACTTTTTTACCGCCGTCTTTCGGGTGTACAATGTATATATCACCTGTAATGTTTTGCGGGCCTTCTTCATTTACGCAGGGTATAACTTCTTTTCCGGTTTTATCAATAAGGCCGTAATCGCCATCTTTATTTGCAACTGTAGCGTAACCGCCAAAAAATGAAAACGCGTTGGTATACCCCGACAGGTCAAGCACTTTTTTGCCGGTTTTATCAATATAGTAAAAGGGACCTTTCTCCCCTGCTTGCACCAACCCCAACCCTTCCCTGAAAGTTTGCACATTGTACTGGTAGGGTATCAGTTCTTTACCGTTTGAATCAACATAAGTAGATGAATCACCCAATGAGGCGCGCGCAAACCCTTCAGAAAAACTATCCACATTATTATACATCGCTTCCAGGTTTATACGGGCTTTTTCAAAGGCAATATCCGCAGGTTCGGTGGGTTGTGTGCCCTTACAGGCAATAAAACCTGCAATTACAAGCACAGCTATAACTAATTTTGACATAGCGGGTTTTTTATAAAAGTACACGCGCAGCCAGGTGCTATTTATACCCACCAATGGGTATTATAGGCCAAAAAACCCGCGAAAACGCGGTTTTTTAAAAAAAATTGCGTTGTTTGTAACTTTTTAAGCGGTGCTGCGTACAACATAACAATAACGAAGGTGAGAAAATTGATACACGCTGTTTATGACCGAACGAGAATATAACGAATGTGTGAATTTATATGCTGACAATGTATTTCGCTTTATAGTGAAAAACCTTCGCCATGAAGAGGATGCGCGGGATATTGTGCAAACAGCTTTTGAAAAATTGTGGCGTAACCGGGATATTGTGGAGACGGAGAAGAGCAAGAGTTACCTTTTTACAGTGGCCTACAACCAAATGATAGACCATATACGCAAGGTGAAAAGGATACAATTGAAGGATGATTTTTCAGCGGATGCAAGGGTGCAAACCTACCAGGTAAACAATTTGAAAAAGAACCTGCAGGAAGCACTTAACCAGCTGAGCGATACCCAAAAAAGCCTGGTTTTATTAAAAGACTATGAAGGATACAGCTATGAAGAAATAGGACAAATAATGGGATTGAACGAGAGCCAGGTTAAAGTATATTTACACCGTGCACGATTAACATTGAGAAACTATTTAGTGAGCCCTGAAAATGTGATGTAACTATGAGTATGATAAACAAGCATAACTACGAGGAATGGTTTTTACTGTACGCGGATGATGAATTAAACCATCAGCAGCGGGCAGCAGTAGAACTGTTTGTGCAGCAAAACCCAGGTATGGGTGCTGAGCTGGAAACATTTATGCAGATGAAGCTGCAGCCCGAAGAAGGTATTGTTTTTCCCGGCAAACAATCCTTGTACAAAACATCTGATGTTGACATAAACATCAACAATTACGGAGCGTTCTTTTTATTTTATATTGACAGGGAGTTAGACGAAACGGCGAGGGAGAAGGTTGAAAAATTTGTATTACAGCATCCGCAACTGCAGGATGAATTTACACTGCTTAAGCAAACAGTATTGCAACCGGAAGCAATAGTGTTTGGCGACAAAAGCAGCTTGTACAGAAAGGAAGAAGGCAGGCGTATTTACCCATTGTATTTGCGCTTTGCAGCAGCGGCAGCGTTAATTGGCATAGCTGTTTTGGGTTGGTGGTTATACCCTGCAGGCACTACTCATCCGGGAGTACACCCTGTAGCAGACCACAGCATCAAAACAAAACCTGTTACTACGCAAACGCTACCGCAGGCAACTGATAAAATACAGCCTGTTGCACCAGTGCAACATGATATTCAGCAAAGCACAGCGGTTGTTAATAAAAAACAACCCAAGCAAAATAAAGCTGTAACGCCAGTACCAGTGGTAAATGAAGCACCTGCGCAACATACGGTTAATAACAGTGATTTGGCTGATAATGATAATACAAAAGGCAATAAAGACGAACACATTGCCCCTTTACAGCCGCTACCAGTTATTAAAGAAACAGACCCAACATTGGCAAATGCAGGCAATGCGCTTGTAAATGAAATTAAGCCGCCCACTGTAATAGATACTGATGGAGACAGGGATAGGGATAAGACTAACACAGTTTATACGCAGGTGGCTTATAACGTGCCTTACAAAGTATTAGATACCAACGATGATGAAGACCGCTCAGTTTACGTAGGGTCTCTCGAACTGAATAAAGATAAAATAAGAGGATTTCTTAAACGCGCAGGGCGCTTATTTGGCAGCAAAGCAAAAAAAGATACAGACTAACGCATGCCATTACCTAACCCATAGCAAAACGCCCGTGAAACATTTAGAATTTTTAACACAACTATTATGAAAAGATTTTTTTCAGGTATGGTGGCAGTGATGCTGGCCCTGCAGGGATTTGCCCAAACCGACACGACAAAGAAAGACCAGGTAGATACCATACACGTTGGCAATTTTATCATTATTCAAAAAAATAAAGACCGTAACTACGGCAGCGACTCTGGTTATAATACATGGGGCGATCACAATTATAACTTTAACCTCAACCTGTTTGGAAGCAACCACGTACGCAACAGCCACTCAAACCTAACTACCAACTGGTTTATATTTGATGTTGGCCTAACCAACTGGAACGATCAAACTGCTTATGGCTCAGCAGAAGCAAATGCTTTTTTACATGCTAACGGTGGTGCACCGTTCACCAAGGAAGATCTGAAGCTGCAAACAGTAAAGTCTACCAATATTAATGTTTGGTTTTTTATGCAAAAACTCAACATAACCAAACACGTGCTTAACCTTAAATACGGCCTTGGTTTAGAGATGTTTAACTTCAGGTATTCAAACAACATCAGCTATAACAAATCACCGGTGTATATATACAGGGATGCTGTTGATTTTACAAAAGATAAGCTGTATACAAGTTATATTTCTGTACCAATGATGCTTAATATTAATACTACGCCTGAAAAGAAAAGGGGCTTTAGTTTTAGCGGTGGTATAAGCGCGGGCTACAGGGTAGGCACGCATATAAAACAAAAAAGCAGTGCAGACGGCAAGCATAAAATAGGCGGTGATTTTGACCTTGACCCATGGCGCGTGGCATACATTGCAGAACTTGGCCTGGGGCCGATAAGATTATATGGCAGCTACAGCCTGAACCCGCTTCAGCAGGATGCTGTAAAGCAATATCCTTATACCATTGGGTTTAGGTTAAGTAACTGGTGAGAAGTGAAAAGGCAAAAGTGAAGTTTCGTTAATCGTCAATCGTGAAACGTGAATGCGATGCGTGCAGCTTAAAGCGTAAAGCCTACAACTTTCTTATACATATTTTCTCGTTTGTGCATTTTCAGATGTACACAGGGTGCTGGTTTTCCGGCGCCCTTCTTTTTGCCAACCCCCCTAAAGGGGACTTATGAGCTGCGAGTTAGTTAAGTTCTAATAAGAATGTAAACACTCTATAAACAATAATCAACACTCAATGCTCAAGTAAAGTAATCAACTATATGTTTTGTTGAAATTCAATATCTAGTGTCTGCTCCCCTGGAGCAATTAAAGAACTATAATTTTATTCGCTACAAAGCTTTTACCCCTCCGGAGTAAGGCAAGACAGCTTTTGTGAAATGAATAAAAATATGCTCTGCCAATACCCCTCCGCTAACTATATAAAATAAATTACCGCTCACTCTCTTTCCACTGGAATATTGAGTGTTGATTATTGCTTATTGAGTGTTTCACTGAATGGGAGTAACGCAAAGGCATACGGGAGGGCGTAATTCTAAATTTTGCCCGCTACATACATTTGGTCAAATGTGGGTTGCTGGCTGCCGCCTTCTTTTTCAAGCGTAACCGCAAACATTTGGGCGGTGGGAATATTTTTCATTTTGCAAACGCCATCGCAGTCGCCAATTAAGCCGGCATCAACCGGTTTACCGTCAACAATGGCCCAAAGCTGGTATTGTTTGCCTGTTGGCGCCTGTGGCAGCTTATTTACATAAACATACACGTCTTTTGTTCGGGTATCCCAATAAACTGTAGCAACATCGCCTTCCCTGCCTTTAACGCCGCCCATTTTCACCACATGCATGGCACTGTCCTGGAAAATATTAACCGTTTGCTGCAAGCTGTTATATTTTGTTTGGTATGCCTGCAGGGTTTTTTGGTTATTTAGTAAAGCCTCATAATCATTTGAAACACTACTGTATTTATCGTAGTAAAAGTAATTAAAGCCCGCACTCACTACCAGCAGGATTGAGGCTGCAACGGCAATATACCGCCACGCGCCCGGTGTGGTAATTTGCACCACTTTAGCGGGCTGGCTTACGGGTACGGGCGTTTCCGCCGGTATTATTACCATTTTTGGCTCCTCAAATTCATCCTCAAGCGCATCCATTATCTGCTGCTTTAACTCAGCAGGCGGTGTTATACCATCTTCAGAAATATTGCTTTGTATAAGCGATGCAAACGCATCAACAGCCTGTTTTATTCCAGGGTATTGCACAGCAAGAGCTTCCAGTTCAGCCGCCTCCTCTGCACTGGCCAAACCCAGTACATAAGTTTCAATAATACCGCTCTCTATGTATGCATTAACGTCCACCGCTATATTTATGGTTTTATTATTTCACGTAATTGTATAAGCGCAGCACGCAGCCTTGTTTTAACCGTTCCCAAGGGAATATCAAGCATTTTTGAGATCTCATCCTGTGTGTAACCCTGGAAATAGGCCAATTCTACAAGAGACCTGTATTCTTCCTTAAGCTTAAACACCAGTTTCCGCAATCCTATTTTGTCAATGTTGGTTGATACGGTGCCGACTGAGTCATATACGGCTTCGGTTAGTTCCCGGTTTTGCTGGTTGTTGTTAAACCCCTTACTTCTCACCATATCTATGGAAGCATTGCGGGTAATATTCATCATCCAGGTAAATAACCTGCCTTTGGTTGCATCGTACATTTCAATCTGCCGCCATATTTTAATAAATACTTCCTGCAGCACGTCATTGGCCATTTCACGGTCGGGCATAATAGACAAAACCACTGAGTATAAGGCGCCTGAGTAATTATCGTATAAGTAACTAAATGCCTGCTGCTGCCGTTCTTTCAACAGTGCAACAAGTTCAGCTTCAGTATATTTATTAGCTATATCAGGCATTTTTCCGGGAGAGAAGATGAATTATATTTTTAAGGCAAACTTAATTATCCAACCAGCTTTTCATACGCTGCCGCATCCATAAGCCCATCAATATCGGCCAGGTTGGTAAGTTCAATTTTAACCATCCAGCCTTCGCCATAAGGGTCGCTGTTCACCAGTTCAGGCTCTCTTTCAAGTTCGCTGTTTACTTCAACAATTGTTGCTGCAACAGGCAAAAACAGGTCGCTAACTGTTTTTACAGCTTCAACTGTACCAAAAATTTCTCCTTCCGCAAGTGTCTTTCCTACCGTGTTAATATCAACATACACAATATCGCCTAACTCGCCTTGTGCAAAACTGGTTATGCCAACAAGGGCAGTATTGCCGCCAATAACTTTTATCCACTCGTGGTCTTTGGTATATTTCAGCTCAGATGGAAAACTCATAATATTCTATTTTAGTTGTACAAATATTCATTTTTCTTCCGAAATCCGTCCGCACCGGCAGCATTTTATTTGCATTGCCATTTAGCAACGGGCATACAATGCCATTACTAATTCAACAGCCTTATTTTCATCCTTACATCCTTCAAAGGCCGGTCATTGCCATCCCTTGGCTGCGCTGCTATTTTATCTATCACGTCAAGCCCTTCAATTACCTCGCCAAACACCGTGTAGTTCTGATCTAAATGCGGTGCACCACCAATTGTTGTGTATGCTTTGCGTTGCGCATCGGTAAAGTAAAAACCGGGGTTATGCGGCCGTATGCGCCTGCACTCAACATCATTTAGAGAAGAATCAGTAAAAACCTTGCCTTCAACAACATAAAACTGGCAATTACTGCTTGCTTTTTCAGGGTTATCATCCCTTGCCATGGCCAACGCCCCTTTTTTGTGAAACAGGTATGGCCTGAACTCCGCAGGCACCCTGCCACCGGCTGCTTCGCCGTTGCCTAATAATGAGCCACCCTGTGCCTGTTTCGATTCCGGGTCGCCACCCTGTATCATAAAGTCTTTTATAATACGGTGAAACATCAGGCTGTCGTAAAAACCCTGTTTTACAAGTTTTATAAAGTTATCACGGTGCAGCGGGGTGGAATCTGACAGGCGTATCTTCATTGTACCATAATCGGTAACTATTTCCACCATCTTTTCCTTATGCCTGCCGTGGTGGCCGCCGGTGCCTTTTGTGGCGGTGCAGGCACTAATTGTTACTATACAGCACAGGGCAATAACAAGGTGCTTCATTAAAGGGTTGGTTTATAGTTGATGCAGGTTAAAGTAAAGTAAAATATGGTCTTTTAAAAAGTTCTCCTGTTCATACAGGTTTTGTACCGGTATTTCTTTTATTTGTTTAAAATGCGGCCAGCCATCAGCATCATGCCCTTCAAGTATGTAATAGCCGCCGTTGCTTAATACGGTACATACGGCAACATGCATCAGGTCCTGCTTTTGCTCCTTGGTAATTTTATCTTTAAAAAAGTTTGTTTCCTGCAGCCCTATTAAAAAAAGAACCGCTTCCAGGTCGGGCTTTTTGCCGAACCTTTCTACCAGCTTAGCTTCAAGGTCCCACCAGCGTTTTTGCAGGTCATCTTTCACATTCATCATGCAACAAAAGTAAGGGAAAATATATACGATAGTTTTGACGGAAAAGTTTTGGGGGAAGAAGGTGCGGGGAGAAATGGTGGAAGGTTGAAGGCCAACGGGGAACAGTGGCACGTTATGGTTAGCAGGGTTACTTTACGTATTGAAGGATGTACAATGATTTCAACTTATTAAATTCTGTATCAGCAGTTAATAAATGAAATCCAAGTGAAATAGCTGTTGCAGCGATAATACTGTCAGGAAGCTTAAGAGAAGTTTCCCGGCGGATTTTTATAGCGGCTTCTTTTATAGTATTATTAATACCAGCAACGATGCAGGAATTTATAAAACTCCTAATTGGCTTCTCTTCTAACGATGTTAACCTGGGGCTACTTAGCAATTCCATTTCAGTAATAAGGCTTATACAGGGTTGCCGGGTGCCGATAATACTCACCACTGATTTATCCCCACTTAATAAGTATAATACAATATTTGTGTCAAGAAGGAAATTTCTACCACTCATCTCTCCATTTTTTTTGCAGAACCAAAGGGTCTTCTTTTAATTGCAAAGTGCCGGAGAATTTACTTGCATCATATTTTTTAGTTGCCCTACCCCTGCGTTTAGCAGGATTGCTTTCATCCAGTTTTTTTATAGCAGCCTCGATTTCCTCTTTAGTTGACTTGCTTGTTATTGTTACCACCATAATCTTTCGTTTCTACAGGTTACAAATTTACTAAAAAGATCAATTTACAAATGCGGTTTCTGCCTTAAAAACATTTTAGCAAAATAATTGCAGCGCTTTGAAACAATGAAGCGGCTGTATAGCCTTATTTTCATCTTCGGTTTTCCAAATTCCGACCCCAACGATCGGCGGGGCCGGCTTTCATTTATAATCTGAAGAGTGTTGCACTAACCTGCTGCTAAACGTGAACTATGTAATAAATACCTGCAATGGTGTAACGATGGGCAAGGTAAGTATAACCACCTTTGCCGTACCAGCACTTAAGAAACAGTAACCGATGACATATATTCCAAGTCCTTTTTATATTAAAAACCGCTACAAGCAGCTTACTTCCTCGGTTGCGCACCAAATTAAAGGGCCCCTGGTAAATATTAACCTGGCTGCAGATCTGCTAAAGAACGCCATAATTGATGACACGCTGCTGGCGTACCTTAATGTTATTGTACGCAACGCTGCAAGTATAAACACCTCCGTAAATTCGTCCCTGGCAATTTCGCCTTTAACAAACGGGGCGCCCCAAAGGTATTCGCTGCACGGGTTGCTCGACGAGGTATTGGAAGGGTTGAGCGATAAGATCGCCTCAAAGAATATTACCGTTAATAAATTTTATAACCCTGATGATTGCATACTTGTATTAAACAAGGCGAAGTTAAAAATATCGTTAACCAACATTATAAAAAATGCTGTTGAGGCTATGGACCCGCAGAACGGCCAGTTAACTATAACAACAAAGTTTGTTAATGGCAAATACCTGCTGCATATACAGGATAATGGGTGCGGCATAAGCAAAGTAAACCACAGCTTTTTATTTAAAAATTGTTTTACCAGCAAAACGGGCTCGCTGGGGCTTGGGCTGCCAACCATATACCATTTTTTGCGCCTGAACGACATTAACACAAATATTGAATCAGAAGAGGGCGAAGGCACATTGTTTAGCCTTGCATTTAATAAGTAATATGTGGCCGTTTAAACAATAACGCATATACAGTCCGCTATACATCCCCAAAGCAGGCTGCCATTTCATGTAATGGCCTACAAGCAATAATACAAGCTTCATGGTTAATGATTGACCGTTGTGAATACCCTTTACAAAAGGGCTTTTATTAATAAATCCTAATGCCCTGCGGAATAACAGGATTAACGGGGAAAAGGGAGGAAAGCAATAACACGTAACACACTCATTTTTATCAACTTACAACAATTTTAGACCTATTTATACACCCATAGAATGGGATGTAAAAAGCTAAGTTTCATAGAAATAAATACGTTCCATTTTTATTTTATTTAAGAGAGGCCCTTCGAGAATACAAGATTGACGAAAGGACAGGATTTTAGCCATATTGTTGATTTGAACTCGCAGCGGTAAGCCCTGAATAAAACATACGGTATACACCAGCCAAAAACCCGAAGAGCAACGCATATGCAGTATCAAGCAACGTAACAAAAAGTAAATGCATGCGCCGTTACACCTTGGGTGGCGCTGGCACGGGCGGTTCTGCGGAGCGTTTTGGCCCGCCCTTGACCTTTTGGTTCTTTTGGGTCTCCGAAGGAGTCCTTTAGACAAGCCAAAAGAACATGATAAATCCGTAGAAGATTTGAGATATAGTTGCCGCTCAATCCCGCATCAACATGCGTTGAAAATAACGGGTGCAAACCTAAAAACCTTCTAAAACCTTCACCTCCACATCACCCTTCGCGGTGTGCCCTTCCACTCATATATATTGTCAATGGGCAGGCACTCCTCACCCGCCCCTGCCCCATCATTAGCGTTGCCTTCCGGGTCCATTAACGCGCCCTCCGGCGGCGCAGGCACCAGTTCCGTGCCCGCCATGGCAGATGGTCCTCCCCGCACCACCGTTGTTATAACAGGGTTTTCAATTCGTTCCTCAATCGGTGCTTCGTTTTGTGTTGCAGTGGGTGCTGCTAATGCTTTTTCAGCCTTTACCACGCTGGGTGCTTCGTTACGCGCCTTCTCTTCTATGGCTGCAGCAACGGCTGCCGGGGTTACTGCTCGCTTCTCACGTTTTGCAGGCCGCCTGGCTGCAGGCGGCGGTTCATCATCATCAATTTTAAGCGTAATGTTCCAATCCTCCGCATCTCGCGGACGTTTGCCATCCATGCCATGATTCATTTTCAGGTCAAACAGCAGGCCCCGCGTGCAGCCCTCGCCGTTTATCAGCGCATCCAGCTTGCGGCACATAGCCTCAAACTTCATTTGCTTAATAATGGCCCGGTAGTTTTTATTCTTTTCATATTTCAGCAGGTCCTGCTCTGTAACGCCCCCAAAAAGGCAAAAACCCTCCAGGCTGTAGATAATTTTTTTAGGCGTCTCCACAAGCTTTCCCCTGTACAATTTTGTGGCAATATTCCCGTCGCAATGGCCCCGGTAATCTGCCCACAGCGCGCGTAAACCCGCCGGTTGTAATTTAAAAGGCATATAGTATAGTGTATATACCTATATATAAAAACTGCTGTTTTGTCCGCTATTTTGGCAAACTATTTTTAAAGTTTTTTTTGCGGATCGTCGTCATTGCGAGGCTTTTAAAGGGTCTTTGAGTGTTGGCAAAAGCCGTGGCAATCTCATTTTAGTATTCAACTGTAGTTTTCCATAGCATCGCCTCTTGTCAAAGTCTACCCCGACACTTCGGGGTCACTCACTTGTACAGTTGGTTATTATGGCAGCAGATGAGTAGCGCTGTCATTCCGATCCCGCCAGGGCGGGAGAGGAATCTGCCGAAAACCTGCACTTTGTTAAGCTGTAAACCAATAGCCCTGCTGTATAACTAAAATACCCTTTACAAAAGGGCTTTTATTTTTGAAATCCTGATGCTCTGCAGAACATCAGGATTAACGAGAGCAATAGACGGCCCAGGCAGCTAAAAGGATAAATTATTGATAATCAATAATATTAATACAGTAGTTTGCGTGTTTGCATTAGCAGACAATAGCGCAAATCTACGCGTTAGCAGAAACCTTGTTGGATACATTGTACCTGTTTAACACACCCTGAAACTTTGCAGACGCTGTCCCACCCTATTTTTAGCACATTGCAAGTCACACAAAACCCACACACCGAAGCAAACCTTTCAAAGAGCTAAAAAGTGCCAGCACACAACCCACTCACCCGACTGACCAAACTGCTATCAACATCTTGTTGAAAACTTCATCTAACGGACCTTACTCAAATCTCATATTTTTGACAGAAATTGTCAACAGTCTGTATGTCAACAGAAACAATCGGAGATAGACTGAGGAAGCTAAGAGAAGGAAAAAAGCTGCCACTTAGAAAAGTTGCTGCCACTCTTGACATAGATGTTGCTATTTTAAGCAAAATGGAAAGGGGTGAACGGAAATTGACAAAAGAAATCGTACAGAAACTTGCAACCATTTATATGTATGATGTTGAGGAATTATTAGTCCTGTACTTAAGTCAGAAGGTTGTGCATGAAATCGGCGAAGAAGAATTAGCTATCAAAGCATTACATGTTGCAGAGGAACAAATAAAGTATCAAAAAGGTAAAAAGTAGTGAAGGTTATGGAACAAGAAATGCATTTTGAAGATTTACAGCTTTACTCAAGACCAAGTGCTGGTAAAACAATGTTGGGCTTATTAAAAAAATATGGAATAGAGTTACATAAGGCACACTTGTTATTAATTGAAGAGTTCGAGAGAAATTATAAAATAACCGGAACCGAATGGGTGGATAATATGCTGTTTTTTAAACGATATGAATGCAGTACAAAAATTTTGGAGAGGGAAAGAAATTCATTAATCTGTTCATCATTGATTCTGAATTGGATTTGTGGTCGAATACTCAATCAAATATCATTTAATTCAAACTTGCTAGATGCTGAAATGTGGTTCGACGGTTCTTTGAAAGAAAGCCGCTATTCAAATTTTATAAGTCCAGACTGTCAAAAATTAGTTATAGGGTTTCTTAAAAAAATAAATTTTTCAGAATTACTTGACGTACTTCCTTACTTGGCGGAAGTTTTTGAGACTGGCAACGAAACGCCGGATGAAAAAGGAGTACAAAGAAGAAAAAAGAAAACCAATGGTATTTATTATACTCCTACTGATGTCATAGATTTTATTGTTAGTCATACCATCGACATCAGAAAAGAGAGCGGTGATTTAATAAAAAATGCTAAGTGGTATGACCCAGCTTTAGGAACAGGTAGTTTTCTTCTTGGAGTATTGAGATACTATTCATCACTAAAAACTTTTAGTGGCAATGACAGAGAAGTTGACTTCTTTGAAAGAAACCTTTATGGCACAGACGTCAGTCCACATGCACTTCTATCAGCTACTTACATAATTGCAACAAGTTGCCTCAAAAAAAGTACCGGCGGAAATTTAAAACAGGTGGCAAAAATTATTGGAAATAATCTTGCTTTAATAGATGCCACCAGATTTTTAGGCAACAGCAATCTTTCCGATGCATTTCCCACTATTGAAAATGAGGGAGTAGATTTTATTATTTCAAATCCTCCATATTCAAGAAAACAACAGCCTCAACTGAATCTATTTGAGAACGGACTTGCCAACACGATGAGGTCAAGCGAAGAGCTATATCCTGAGTTTGTAAAAATGTTATTGGAATTACCAAAGAAAGAAAATTGTGGTGGAGGAATGGTAGTTCCCCTGTCAATAGTCGCAAGTTCAAAAGATATTTTTAAAACCCTAAGGAGAAATATACAAAATAAAAAAGGTGTCATGGAGTTTTGGAATTTTGACAGAACTCCCGATTCGCTATTTGGAGATGATGTAAAAACTCGAAACACCATTTTCTTTTTTAATACCTCAAACGCTTTTTTAGAACGCTCCATAGTTGGTTCTACTTATTTGCATCGTTGGAACAGTAGAAAAAGAAAAAGGCTTTTTGATACAATTTCAATTACTGAGCTAAATGAAGGCCTTGACATTGCAGATGGAGTTCCAAAGGTTGGAGATTCAATTGGAGTGGACATATTAACCAAGATAAAACAGACCAATTCAGGAAATCTGACAGAACTATTGCAGGTTTCCCAACATAATTCCGAGATACTTACAAAACCCACTGCTTACAATTGGCTGCCCATTGAGCTAAATATAGCAGATGACCAAAGCCAATTGCAAGGGAAAATACGCTGGGGGACTAAGTCAAAATATTATTCAGCCCCAGCAATCTACGCTGTATTGAATAGCCGATTGACTTATTGGCTATGGAGAGTGTTCAGTGATGGATTTCATCTAACTAATCAGTTCATTTATAATTTGCCTTTTGGTAAACAATTCGTCGAGAATATCGATGAATTGAAACTATCGAAACTAGGTTTAAAACTTTGGAACGAAGCAAAGGAAGAACCAATCTTAACAAAAAATGCCGGAATAGAATCCATATCGTATTGCCCTTTGAGAAGTGTTGATGTTTTAAATGAAATCGACCAAATTGTACTAGGTTTTTTTGGTTTTTCATCTAAAACAGAGAATTACCTAAAAACATTTATTCATCAGCTAATAGTTGCCGGAAGAGAAGATGAAGCTTCCACTTTTAAAAAAATGAATTACATAGAACCAATCAATATAAAATGACAGAGCAAACTAAAAGCATAAAAGAAAGAAGCATTGTGACCAAGGAGGAATGGAAAGAGTATACAAAAACTGTTTGGCATATCGCAAATACCTCCCATCAAATTCACCCAGCTGTTTTTCCAGAAGAAATTCCAAAACGGCTTATAAAATTATTTTCTTTTGTTGAAGATGTGGTTCTAGACCCCTTTGGAGGCGTTGGAACTACTTCACTAACTGCTGCCAAATTGGAAAGAAAGTCAATTTATATAGACCAAAATCCAGATTATGTAAAAATTGCAAAAAAGCAAATGACAGAGCTTTTTGTAAATCCGGAAGAACATATTTTAAAAAATGGGGATTCAAGAAATTTAAATTTTGTTGATAATAATGCAGTTGACTTGGTTATAACCAGCCCACCATATTGGGATAAAGCCGACTACGGCGGTAACGGTTACAACTTAGGAAATGAAAGGAACTACAAAAAATTCTTTCTTGATATTGCACCTGTTTTTGAAGAATGTATGCGTGTTCTTAAGCCAGGTCGAAAATTGTGTTTGGTAACAGCAAATGTGAATCAACATACTAATCATGGTTTACTTACATTCCCATTATCTACTGACTTTGCAAACCTATTGAGAGAAATCGGGTTTGTTATGGTAAATGAAATTATATGGTCTAAGGATAAGACGGGAGGTAAGTGGGGTTCTAGTAATATACAACGTCCTATATTCGGAAGCTATCCTTATCCACCTAATTTTCTTTTTAAAAACGTGCATGAGTATATTTTGATTTTTGCGAAACCGGATAAGAAAGCTAAAACAGGTAAAACTGTCCGTAGCTATGAGGAATTGATAAGTCTTGAAGGATTGGCATCTAATTTAGAAACTAATCATAATAAATAATGGACTTCCAATTTAAGATTCAAGACCCATCAAATCCAAACACAACGTACATTCTTGAGGAGATTATTCGATTAATTCAAAAAGGGGATTTGAAAAGATGGAGAGGTATTTATTCATGGACGACAGGAAAAACTTTATCAAAAGTATTTATCGAAGACCCTGATGTAAATACCTTTTTGAAAAGCGGCAATGTCGATTTGGTTATTGGTTTAGATGCTATCACAACTGATTATGCTTTAACAGAACTTTTAAAGCTAAATGCAGATTATGCAGGTTTCTCTCCTAAAGTATTTCATAACGACATTTGTGACTTATTTCATCCAAAAATTTCTCATTTTGAATTCGAAAGTGGTGAACATATCCTGTTAGTTGGTTCAGGAAATTTTACTTTAACAGGTCTCCAGACTAACATTGAGGCATATACAATTACCTCTGGAACATTGGATGAAATTTCTTCACTATCTGTTTGGGAAGACTTTCTAGCATTTCATTCTGAAAGAATTCGAGCAATTGATGAAGATGCAATTGAAAAAGCAAAAAAAAATAGGATAAGATTTGCAAGGAAAAAGAAGATTGTCGAAGCCGAAATAGATGCTGAAGAAGAGGTTGAAGCCCAAGCAGTACAAGAGGAGGTTGAAGAAATTATAGATACGCCGGTAGCTGCCCGGCTTGGTGATAAATCAAGAATACTAATTTCGCAAGTACCTGCCGCTGGTGGAAGATGGAGACAAATACATTATAATGCCGCTGTCATTGAGCAGTTTTTTCAAGCACAGGCAAACTCTCACCAAAGGATCTTCTTAAAAGAAGTTCGTTTAGATGGTTCTCTTGGACCTGATGAAGTCAGACCAGTTGTTTACAGTAATTCCAACAAAAATTATAAGATCGAAGTGTCGTCACATTTAGAATCTAATTATCCCAAGGATGGTAAACCGATTATCGTTTTACGGGAAGTTGGCGTCCGCAACTTTTTATACATGCTAATTATGCCTGATGAACAGCCATACAATTCACTTATAAGCTTTTTAAATGAAAATGAATCTTTAGGTAAAGGAGTTAAAAGGGTAATAACAGATTCAGTACATCTCAGAGATATTTGGCAGGATTGTCCATTAGTTGACTAAGGATTACAAGCCGACGCACCAAGTCAGGCATATTTGTAAGGAACACAAAGCCATTACACAGAAGCCAACCTTGCAAAAGAGCCCCCGTTGTTCAAGATGTTCCTCAGGGCATCTTGAACTAAAAATAAAAGCCCTTTTGCAAAGGGCTTTTGAAAAGCTGTAGCTGAAGTGAGTGACACCCGCCTGAACGGACGGGCAGGCAACTACAGCCCATAAAAGTTATACAGCTCGTCGCTAAAAAATTCTCACTTATGATATTGGTCAAAAGCCACAAATAAGAGATTGCCATCCCGCCCCTTTGGGATCCCCTCCCACAAACCCACGCGGATTTTTTCGCAATAACGATAAGCACCTCTCATTTACAATAACCAGTTTGAGCGCTCAGCAACTATATTCCCCTGAAGGGGGGTATATCCCGAAGGGATTGCTCTGTGGAGCAAAAAAAAGGCTGCTTCAACCGAAGCAGCCCTGCTCACCCCCTAAAGGTTGGAGAGTTATTTTAGAGAGACTTTATGTATGTTGCGCTGGTGGCCATGTTTTCGGGGCTGGTTTCCATCTCTACAAAAATGTTTTTTACGCCGCCTGCTTTGGCTGCTTTAAAAAAGTCTTTCCAGTCAATTACGCCTTTACCAATGGCTACTTCTTTTTTATCGGCTGTCCAGTCGCTTAGGTGGCTGCTGATGAAACGGCCGGGGTATTTTCTAAAGTAATCGGCGGCTTTGTAACCAAGGTTTATCACCTCTGTTTGAAACTGCATTTTTACCAGCTTGGGGTCAAAATGCGCCATCAGTTCATCATAAATAAGCTTGCCTTCCAGCTCATGAAATTCAAAGTCGTGGTTATGAAAGCCTGCCTGCATGCCTGCCGCTTTAATTTTTTCAGCGGCCTTGTTAAGATTTTCGGCGTTATCAGCATAGTCTTTCAAAGTAGCTGTTTTGGGCAGCCAAAAAGTGCTGCATATCATTTGGGTAAGCCCCATGGCTTTTGCCCACTCAATAGTAGCATCAATTTTTTCAGGCTTAAGGCTGGCAGTACCAAAATGGCTGCTTGGGCATTTAAGCCCGGCATCTTCAATGGTCTTTTTTATATCGGCGGGCTTGGTATCTTTCAAAAAGCCGTAGCCAATTTGCGCATAGTCAGCGGGGTAGCACATTTCAGTAAGGCTGTAGCCCATACCCGCAAACGATTTAAGCGTGCCCGAAAAATCTTTGCCCAGTTTATCGCGAACAGGAAATGTTTGAAACCCTACGGGCATGTGTTCAGCTTTGGCGGCAGCCAGCAATTGTTGCGGCAGTTGTGTAAGCGCCAGCGCGCCACCAGCCAGGGCGGCCTTACCAAGAAACGCCCGCCTGTTTATATTGGTCATGATTTATTATTTAACAAGATTAAAGCAATAATTGTTTATATAGAAGCAATATCCCAACCGGCGCGGTACCCGCGGTCTAAATATTTGTTTGCAGATGGTACGTTGGTTATTTGCATAGTTGCAGCATCGTACTTAAGCAACTGGCCGCTGCGTAATGATGCTGCGTACAGGTTTACTGCTTCGGTAAGGTGCTCGGCTTCGGGAAAGCTGCCGGGGTATTGCTGGCCGGTTTTGCAGGCATTTACAAATAACGGCAGCGCGGCAGATGTTTGTGCCACCTGGTTGCCATCTGCTGTTTTGGGCGCCTGCGTGCCTGCTTTTGGGCCGGATACGATCATTGGGCTTTGCACATTAAAGCCTGCGAGTATTATACCATTTGTACCAACGAACATCATGCCTTCGGTAGGCAGCTCTTTGTTGGCAGCCATCAGTTCCTGCGGCACAGGCGGCTGCATACCGCCATCGTACCAGCATAAGTCAACCGGGCCGCGGTTGCCGTTGGCCGGGTATTTAAAGCGTACTGTGCTGGCGAATGGGAAAGAAAAGTCGTTCTTTATTTGGTATGGCGTAACCTTGTTATCGGCCATGGCTATTACGTGGCTAAGGTGCGGCATAACCGTGTGCGGGGCAGTTAGCTGCAGGGCATTAAACACCGTCCACAGGCTGTAATGGCCCATATCGGCCATACTGCCGCCGCCAAAGTCGTACCAGCCACGGAACACCATATTAGTGTATTGGGACGAATAGGGGCGCATCTCTTCAGGGCCGATCCACAAGTCCCAGTTAAGGCCGGCAGGAACAGGTTCTTCGGCCGGCTTCATGGGGTATTGCGGCCAAACGGGGCGGTTAGTCCAGTTATGTACTTCAGTAAGCGTGCCTATATGGCCGGCGTTTATCCAGCTCATCACTGTGTCCATTGAACCATTGGAATCCCATGGTATAAGGTGCGTAATTGATTTGCTTTGTTTGCAGGCAGCAATCACTTTCTTACCTTCCAGCAGGCGGTTGCTAAGGGGTTTATGCATAAGCACATGCTTGCCGCGTTTTATGGCTGCCATGGCCAGCACACCGTGCAAGTGGTCGGGCGTCATAATTTTAACGGCATCAACACCTTGTTCTTTTGCAAGCAGTTCGCGGGGGTCTTCGTAGGCAGTGCAGCCCTTCATTTTCCAGTCGGGGTGAACGTTGGTATAAAAGGTATCAACAATTGATTTCCCATTGTCCCTGCCACCGGGTACAGTGTTGTCGCCACCGGAAGCCCAGTTAGGATCTTTGACAGTTTTTCGGATGTCGTTGAGAGAGCCTTTTGGGCCCCAGTCTTTGTAGCCTACGGCATCTTTGTTGGGGTCACAAACTGCCACAACCTGTATCTGGTCGTTTTGCAATAAAGGCAACAGTTCACGTATGCCCTGCGTACCAATGCCAATGTAAGCAAGGGTTATCTTGTCACTGGGTGCCGTGTGTCCGCGGCCCAATACGTGGCGCGGTACAATAGTAAATGCAGCGGCGGATGCAGCGGCCATGCCTACAAATTTGCGGCGGTTAATTTGTGAAGGCTGTAAAGGCGCATCGCTTATTTGCTGACTTTGATCGTTGGTTGTTTTAGTGTCGTTGCTCATACAGCAGATTTAATCGTTGTTAAGAGGAGGGGTTAAATGTAGTAATTTTTTGTGGCGATAAGCACGGAGGTAAAAAATATATTAAAAAAATTATGTGAGGGTAGTTAGAAAGCAGAAAAGAGCTTATTGCGTATTTTATACGCAAACAAAATTCAGCGAAATGATTGAAGCAAAGATGGATGAGAATTATAAGCGGATGCCGGTGGATATTGATTTGCATATCGGCCGCTCATCTCATCAACCGGCCTTCTTTTCGTCAAACAGTAACCGGTCTAAAGCAAAACAGCCCGGTCCAGTTAAAAAGAACAGGATAGCGAGCAACACAAATAAAAACGGGTGCTGGTCATCATTCCAAATTATACCATGACCAATAAAAACCGCGATGTACAACATGGTGCCCGCAATAATAACGCAAGCAAGCCTTGTAAAAAGGCCGGCAGCCAGCAAAGCACCGCCTACAAGTTCTGCAGCCTTACCCAGGTAAGGCATTAGCATGGGGTTAGCGTTATTTTTAAACATCTCCCAGGTGGCATATTCTTTTATTTTGGCAGCATCAAAAACTTCGCATCCATGGTAAATTAAAAATATGCCGGTAACAATTCTTACAAAAGCGAGGCCGCCATTTAGCGCGAGGGGTTTTGGTGAGAAGAATTTGTTCATAGTTCATGGTTTATAGTTCATGGTAATAAAGTTGCTTAAAATATAATATTTCGTAATGGTTGTTAATTCGTCCTTACAGCTAATGGGCCAAGAGTTATTAAACCATCAACCATGAGCTATGAACCATGAACTATCTTATCTCCTCGCTGCCAAAATATTTCCATAATACAACGGGTATTTTAATACTGTCTGATGTTTGGTTATTTTCCAGAAGGCTGGCAAGTATACGTGGTAATGCAAGGCTGCTGCCGTTGAGGCTGTGCACTAATTGTGTTTTGCCGTTTGCATCCTTATAGCGGCACTTTAAACGGTTGGTTTGATAGCTTTCAAAGTTGCTTACACTGCTCACCTCAAGCCAGCGTTGCTGTGCGGCACTATACACTTCAAAGTCGTACGTAAGCGCGCTTGTAAAGCCCATATCGCCACCGCATAACCGCAATATACGGTAAGGCAGGCCGAGGGTTTGCAACAGTTTTTCAACATGTGCCACCATTTCATCAAGGGTGTCGTAACTTTTAGATGGTTGGGTTAATTGAATAATTTCAACTTTCTCAAACTGGTGCAAACGGTTAAGGCCGCGCACATCTTTACCATAGCTGCCTGCTTCCCGCCTAAAGCAGGGTGTGTAGGCGGTCATTTTTATGGGCAGTTCGTCTTCTTTTACAATTACGTCGCGGTACACGTTTGTTACAGGTACTTCGGCGGTGGGTATAAGGTAAAATTTGTCTTCGTCCACAAAGTACATCTGTCCCTCTTTGTCAGGCAACTGGCCGGTGCCATAAGCACTGTCTTCGTTCACCACAAAAGGCGGCAGGTATTCAGTGTAGCCCGCATTGGTGTTGTAATCTAAAAAGTATTGAATCAAAGCCCGTTGTATGCGTGCACCTTTGTTAATATAAACCGGGAAACCAGCACCGGTTATTTTAGTACCCAGCTCAAAATCAATAAGGTTGTATTTTTTTGCAAGCTCCCAATGTGGTAAAGCTGCAGCGTTGAGATCAGGTTTAAGGCCGCCTTCGCGCACAACAACATTATCTTCGGGTGTTCTGCCAACGGGCACGAGTTCACTTGGCAGGTTGGGCAATATTACCAATAAGTCCTGCAGTTGCTTTTCTGCCTGCTGCATCTCATCTTTAACAGGCTCAAGCGCGGCCTTTAATTGGGGAATAGATGCTTTCAGGTTTTCTGCCTCATCCTTTTTGCCTTGCCCCATCAATTTGCCGATGTCTTTACTTGAACTGTTTATTTTAGCCTGTGTATTATCAAACTCTAATTGCAGCTTTTTGCGTTTATCATCAAGCGCAATAATCTCGTCCACCAGTTCCGGTTGTTTAAAATGTTTGACTGCCAGCCTTTCCTTCACCCATTCAGGATTATTGCGCAATACATTCACCTGTAACATGTAATAATTTTTTGCAAATATAAGCCACTGGCTTTTGTTATATTGCGCAAGTGTGTAGCTAAAATGAATATGCCATTTTTGTCAATTAAAAAGGGAATGTATGATCTACCCTCACGAAAGTCTATGGGATTTTTATGAAGGCCGGGTACAAAAAAACCTGTAACTTTTACAGCTACAGGCCTTTTTCTAAAACTTCTTTGTTGCCAATTCAGTTCACTAATTATGCTTTACCATCATTTTCAGGCTATTTAATGCTGTGTTCCATAAGAATTTGCTTTATACTCCCTCAGTTTCTAAAATATCCCCTTCCAAATTTTCTTTATAATTTCCCGCCATGAGCGCTAAATCCACAACAGGTTTTCTCAACCGGTTCCGGCCGGCCAATTTGTTTACAGATGACAAATGGATTGAGTATGTAAGCTATTTTAACAGAATAGAAGTGCCTGCTAAAACTATTTTACTCCACGAAGGTGAGGTGTCAAAAAAAGCATACCTTATTGAGAAGGGTTGTATAAGGGTTTGGTTCAATAACGCTGGTAAAGACATGACCGTTCAGTTTTTCTTTGAGAACAATACTGTTTCATCGCTTGAAAGTTTTAAAAAAAATATACCCAGCCTTTTAACTATGGAGACTTTAGAACCATGTATTTTATGGTACATACACAAGCCGCATGTTGAAAAGATTATCGCTGAAATAGGCAACGTACCAGCGCTGCGTGAGAAATTTATAGATGCCATGTTTAACCGCACCTTCCATTATATGAAGCATTTTCTTTCTTTCATAAAAGACTCACCAAAACAACGCTACCTCAACTTAATAAATGAAAGCCCGCAAACAGTGCTTCGCGTACCACAACACTGCATCGCTTCTTATTTAGGCATAAGCAGCGTTCATTTAAGCCGTATTAAAAACTCCCTGGCAAAAGAAAAACGGAAACAGGCTATTTAATAACAAATGTTATCGTTTGGGCATGTCTGCAATTATAATTTTGTGTTGAAAATAATTATTATGAAGGCGGCAGTAATATACCAAAAGGGTGAAAACCTGCAATACGCAAATGTTGCGGAGCCCGTACCAAAAACCGAAAACGAGCTTTTAATAACTGTAACAGCAGCAGCGATAAAACATTTTGATAAATCCGTAGCCAGTGGGAAACACTACTCAGGCACGGATAAGACAATAGCAAGAATAATTGGTGGCGATGGCGTTGGAGTATTAACTGATGGTACCAGGGTTTTTGCTCTAGGCGGCGGCATGATTGCAGAAAAAGCCTTAGTTGAAAAAGACAGGGTGGTGTTATTGCCGGCGGGCATAGATGATGTTACAGCAGCTGCCTTGCCAAACGCTGTTGCGGGTTCTGCCATGGCGCTGCGTTTCAGGGCAGGTATTCAACAGGGTGAAACTGTTTTAATAAACGGTGCTACCGGTTTTACAGGCCGGGTGGCTGTGCAAATAGCAAAACATTATGGCGCTAAAAAAGTAATAGCTACGGGCAGGAACACACAATCCCTGGAAGAACTGCTTCAATTAGGTGCAGATGAAATAATATATACCCTGCAGGAAGATGAACAGTTTATAACAGCTATAAAACAGGTGCATACCATAACACCCATTGATGTAATAATTGATTATTTGTGGGGCCACACTGCGGAACTTATTCTTGCATCACTAAAGGGCAACGGCGCTTTTACACACAAAACACGTTTCGTTTCTGTTGGTAGTGTAACAGGTGATAAGCTACAATTGTCAGCAGAAAATTTAAGAAGTGTTGACCTGCTATTAACAGGCTCTGGTCTCGGCAGTTGGAGCAAAGAAGAAATGCATTTGCTATTCGCAGAAATACTGCCGGAAATGTTTCAATTAGCCGCCAAAAGCAAAATAAAAGTTGATACGGAAGTTGTAGCCTTAAAAGATATTGAAACGCTTTGGCAAATGAATGTGCCCAATGGAAGAAGACTGGTGGTTAAAATATAAAACCTCCTCGCGTGAAAACATATATACAATTACTCTTGGCATCCAGCAAATACAAGCGAATTAAAATAAAAATATTTTTTCTTTAGGATTATAAAATTTCAATTTATCTGAATAAATTATTTATTTCTGTGTTATTATAGGTTTGTCACAAAAAAACCTGTAACTTTTACAGCTACAGGCCTTTTTCTA